>Ga0308007_10000873_pt1 | contig 13487 bp, 14 predicted proteins | sample Neamet71_FD_203152 | JGI IMG/M metagenome (GOLD analysis project Ga0308007, IMG submission 203152) | Marine microbial communities from water near the shore, Antarctic Ocean - #71 | ecosystem: Environmental > Aquatic > Marine > Unclassified | place: Southern Ocean | collected 2014-06-07
TTTAATTCATTTGGTAAATCCATTTTTCAGCAAATCCGACAAGGAACGTTTTATGTTATCAACTAACATTTCCGTAGAATTTTAATTTATTGTTATTTTTATTATGGTTCTATTGTAACGAACAAACACACTCTAAAAAAAAGTCACTGTATTATATACGATATACAATGAGTATTTGTAATAATCAATTATTACAAGTTAAGTTAGACAATGAATATATACAAAATTGGACTCCACTTGAGTGTGATGGTAAAAACCCTAGAAACTGTGGAGCATCAGCATTAGCGTTAGCCAAAATTATACCAACAGATTTAGCTCAATTAATCAGCCAAGATACAGAAATATCTGGTATAAACGAAATGGAGATGTTAGGAATTATTAATAACGAACACGCATTAGAGGCTAAATATGGATTAATATACTCTCCTATAAGCAAGGTTCAAGAAATATTTAAAGAATTAGAACCGGGTAATGGCACGATTATCTTGTTCATACGTCCCAATGGCACCGGGCACATTGTAATTTTATCAAAAGATGCTAACAATATAGGATATGTATTAGAAGCGCAATATTTACAAGTTTACGCGGGAGAGGAAATTCAACCTTATATAGAGAATCAATTATATAATTCTTTTTTTGTGTTTTGTAAGACAACTGAAGCGAACAAACGTCTATTTTATACAATTTTCCAAAGTATATTAGGTAAACGAAAACTGAATAAATTAGAAAATTCTATAGATGATTCAGAAGTAGTGAATACAAAAAAAACAAGGCGCAATACACCTTCTAATAATAACAAAATTGATATAGTTACTGATGATAATGACAGTATGATGGATGTAGTTACTGATGATAATGATAATCAGATGATTACTGGCAGCGGTAAAAAATCAAAGAAAGTGAGAACGAAATCTAAAAAGGGGAAAAAGGGTAAGAACTCAAGAAAAAATAGAAAATATAAGAATATAGCTTAAACATAATACTATATTTCTTTTATAAGTTAAAAATGCCATACTTTAATACTGGTATTGTAAATATCTTATTCATACATATACCTAAGACTGGAGGTATTTCTATTGGTTGGTATTTATATGATAAGTGTAATATTTCCCAGTTCGATGATAGATCGAATTATTATCAAATTGGATATGGTAAATATGGGGTTACATCAGAAGAACTTGAAATTAAATTGGGTATTAACTGCAAGTTACACCATTTGACATATAAACAAATTTGTAATTATTCAAACGAATTGAATGTAAATTTCAATGATATCACTATTATAACAAGTGTACGTAACCCATATGAACGAACTATGTCTGCGTTATTCTATCTCGATCAAATTAACATTAAATCTACCCCAGATGAAGTGTTTAATATATTAAATGAATACTTAACTACTGTGCAGGAAGATAACTTTAATCTGCCTCAATATTTATTTATAACGGATGAAAATAAAAAACTAATTCCTAACTTGAAAATAGTACGTGCCGAATCTTTAAAAAACGATATGTCAGACCTTGGTTATACTGATTTTAATGTAAATGAAAATTCGAACCATTATGGTAAAGTGGATTATTATAAATTTTTAAATAATGATTCTATAAATTTAATTAATAGGGTGTATGATTATGATTTCAAGTTATTTAATTACACACAAATTCAGGATGAACCTCGCAATAAATAGTTATATTCGGGTATTATTAGAATTTACGCGGAATAGTAAATCTACAACATTTTGGTATAATCCATACAATTACGGCCATCTTCATAACACGGTTTGTTATGTAACTTCCAATTACCGGGTGTAGCAAACGCACACGTCTTTTCAATACCGAATTGATTTTCACCTAACACTAAACGCATAAATCCGAGTTCCCACCAATATAACCCCCACGAATTACGGATTATCAAGTATTGTTTATCAATACTGACATCATACCCCCAACCAACTACTGAAATGATATGGATGATTACTGGCAGCGGTAAAAAATCAAAGAAAGTGAGAACGAAAACAAAAAAGTATAAAAAGGGTAAGAACTCAAGAAAAAATATAAAATAGGACACATTTGATTATAAGATATATAATATATTATATAGATATAGATATGTCTATAATAGATTATTTTGATGACAGGATAAATGAAAGTTATAAATTAGATATAATAAATATGTTCGATAACATACAAACATATGATTATGATGATTTATTTGATACAGATATGTCATTTAGCACTGTAAAGGTTATTCAAGATCGTAAAAAATATACTTTATTAAAACCGAAAAGTATAAATTACATAAAAGCAACAGTTATTTCATCAGATAAAGCTAAGATATATAAAATGTATATTTTTCAAAACAATAATAAGTATAAGGATTATCTTATATTAAATTCATTGATAGAATCATATTTTCAAATCAAATTTAGAGAACATATCATTAATAATAACATAACTAATTTAATAGTGCCGGAAATATATCGTTACGGTATAATAAACATTGAACAAAATAATGAAGTAATATGCTTTGCGGAGATGAAGTATTATGATAATACAAGCATAGATGAATTAAATACCGAATTAAAACAACATCAACCAGCTAAACAAAAATTAGAAAAAATATATGATTATTTAAACAATTTCAAATCTATTATAAATGTAATAGTAGACCTTGAAAAACAAACACAAATATATCACAATGATATAGTATATGACATCAACCAATTACAAAACAGACTTACCACAATAAAAAGTTATGTTAATGGTGATAGCGATAGTGATAATACCAACAGTAAAGATTATTTAGATACACTTCTTATTGAAGATGAATGGAATAATTCTCATATAAATGGAATATATAATCTGTTTCTTTCAAACAATAAATACATTTTAATAGATTTTGAATATGGTTCTAGTAATCAATCCAAGTCAAAGAAAAGAATCAACGATGTTTTTAGTACCAGTCCAGTGATTCGCAAATGATACCACGCTTAGCAAAAATTAAACCAACTACTTAGATATATACTAATCTATAAGTTTAAAGATTAATCTTAATACTTATATACACGCTACATATGAAAACATTTATAATCAGTTTAAAACACGATACTACAAAACGACAATCAATAGAGAACAGATTAAAGACTACTAATATTACAGACTTTTCTTTTTTTGATGCGATTTATGGTATGACAGATTTGCATAAATATAATTTTAAAGTAATGCCCGATTGGGTCGACCCTATAAAAAAACGGAAAATAAACGTCAATGAAATTGGATGTTTTTTATCACATTATTCAATTTGGAAACAAATTATGGACAATAACATTGATGTCGCATTAATTTTGGAAGACGATTGCGTGTTTGAAGAGGATTTTAATCTCAAACTAACTGAAATTTTACAGATAGACACGACTACATATGATTATTTTACACTTGGACGTAATCGTGGCTGGGGTGTATATAATCTAGGACCAGAAACTGTTATTCGCGATGATTACGTTATTCCAAAATATAGTTATAATACTCATTGTTATTTGTTAACCAATACTGGTGCAAAAATATTAACTAATAAATTAGCAAGAAAATATATTATCCCAGTTGATGAATACATCTCAATCATGTATGAAAGTTTTCCACTTCAAAAATATAGTGATTATTTTAAAAATATGCCCAAATTAAGAGCATTAGGGTTAGTTAATGATATCGCGCACCAAACTGTTGTTTACATATCTAATATAAGTAATACTTCTATACCCGAATATATGTGCAACACTCATTCCAAAAGTGTTACCGACCCAAAACATTTAAAGATTACAACACAACATAACCATATGGAACAAACATTACGTATATTTGATAATTTTTTAGACAATGCATTATATAATGAATGTTATGAATATTCAACAAGCAGATTTGAATCGGACGAAATGTCATTACGAACAAATCGAAGTTGGGACCAAAATATTAGAAAAGATAGTAACTTGGTTTTAACCCATATTTTAAGCACTGATAATGATTTATATAAAAAAATAAATGATATTATCAAAACTAAATGTCAAGTGGATTCAATCAAAAATATTATGTTTTACTATTGGACTCAAGGTAGTCATATACCATGGCATAATGATGGTTGTCATAATGGGGGTATTACTATTTATTTAAATAAGGGTTGGGATGAAGATTGGGGTGGCATTTTTTTATTCAAAGATGATGAAACCATTAATGGATTTTATCCAAAACAAAATCGTTCAGTTATGCAGTTCGGTGGCATACAACATTCAGTAGCACCCACGACCAAAAATAGTGATATACGATTTACTATACAAATATTCTTCTAATTATAATTTACCCACATTCAATTATAATTAGAAATACAATTTAAATATAAAAAGTTATATTTATTATAACTATAATGCCTTACTTTAAAAATGATAATGTAAATACATTATTAGTACATATACCTAAGACTGGTGGCACTTCTGTTACTGACTATTTATCTAATAAGTATAGTATTGAACTAAACAATAAATCACTATATGGCACGATAAGAAATGGTGACAATAGTGAGATTACTGCCAAAACGTTAGAAATTAAAATGAATATAAAGTCACATATGCAACATATGACATATCAACAAATTTGTAAATATTCAACGGATTTCAATATAGATTTTAATAATATAAATATTATAACTATTGTGCGTAACCCATATGAACGAATTATATCTGCGTTAATATATGAAAACAAAATTAATGTTGAATCTACTCCAGAGGATGTGTTTGATATATTAAATACCTTCTTATTTATCAAAACACCAGATGACTTTAATAATCCTCAATATTTATTTATAACTGATGAAAATAAAGAATTATTTCCTAACTTGAAAATATTACATACAGAGTCTTTAAAAAACGATATGGCAGATATAGGTTATACTGATTTTGATGTAAACCACAATTTCACCCCACATAAGATTGATTACTATACGTTATTAAATAATGATTCTATAAATTTAATTAATCAGGTTTATGATATTGATTTCCGATTATTTAATTACAATAAAATAATTACAATGTCTGATAATATTACAGAAATACAAAATGAACCGCGCAATACAGAATCTATGTCTGTTGTTATAAACAGTTCTCGCCTGGATATTGACGATTCACTGTATATATTAAATAACGACGACATACTTGATACACTGTTTCCGTTGTTACCAAACATTAATGATACTTCTTATAGATTAAATACTCAAGTTTCAGATTACGACCCATTAGAACAGTATGTCTCGCAAATCGCAAAGTTTCATTCTTCGCGTCTGAATTTATCAAACAACAAAACATCTTGTGTTGAGTTTTCCATTGTAACGCCAACAGTAAATCAATGTAATATTGTATACGACCATCACAATTATGAAAAAATTAACAAAAAAAATAGTCCGATTTGCACGATAATCGCGGGTTTAAGTGATTATACTTATCAATTTCTATTGACTGACATTAACCATAAACAATATAAATATAAACAATTTACCGACCAATCACAAAATAAGTTGTTTTTATTTAAAAAGCATATGCATTTAGTGTTTGATAGTAGCAAATACCACGGATTTATTGACACGCTCAGTCACAATAATGTCGCCACAAGTAATAATTCTTATTTATTGGTTAATTTATGGTCGTATCCTCTTGATAATATACCATACTATTCATCGCAAAATATTGCTGCTGATTGTAGAGATCATATGAAATTTACTAATATAAATAGTCCAACTGCTACTCACATAATAGAAACCTCTTGTTTAAATTACAACTTCTTTAATAGGTTACTATATAATTCAGAGTTGATATTAGACGATGAACTTATGAAGAATATAAGTGCTGTCAATTCAAATTCCACACATAGGGTTATTATGAAAATTAAAAATGAGGATGAATCTACCTTATCTACAAGTGAGATAACTGAAGGTATTAGTTGTAAAAATAATAATATAAACACTTGGATGATAGACGATCAAATATATCAAGATAAAATAATACAAGATATAGATATAAATGAGTTTAGGTCTACTACGTTCTTATTAGATTTAACAAAGAATAAATATACGTTACTTGAAAAATATGTTTATGATACCGCTATGTTTCATTTATCAAGATTAAATATCCACGATATGGAAAATCATTATGTAGAATTCTGGTGTAAATCCCATTTTGAGAACCACACATTACACGTTGATTGTGATGAAAAATTAAAACTAGATCGACTAGGGAATTATGTTTATCCGTTGTTATCTTGTGTAGCATATTTGAATGATTCTCCTAACTATCCTACAATTATAACGAATATTGATATGAATTGTTATAAGTATAAAGAGTTTGATACTCAAAATGAAGTTATATTGTCGTTTCCTTTACATAATAAACAAATCACGTTTAATGGAAGTTTCTTTCACGGCAGCACAACTTTAGATGACAACCAACCTATGGACGAACGATACATTATTGCAATTAATTTTTGGAAGACAAAACCCCACGATGTTGAATATTACAAACAGAATGTTGACAGTGAATTCAGTGATAAAATTATATTTTCCAAAAACGAATCCCTTATTACTTTGCGCGAAGATACTACTAATATACATTCGGTGCCTGTTTGCGATGATACTATTAATTATAGCCTATTCAATGATATTCTATATAACAAAAATTATGATTCATGTTATAGATTTAACAACTTTATTAAAACTACAATATGTAATAAGTCTAACACATTTAAATTTATATTAGATAAATCCATAAAAGAAGACAAAGAATACGCAGAATTAACCAGAAAATACGGTGTTATTATGGACGACATTCGTGACATTCGTAATAATGATACTAATTTAAAATATAATAACCGTTTCTTACAACGTTTTTCTTTCTCTAACATATATTCTGTCGATATGTGTAGATATATTATTAACGAATCTGAAAAATACGCAACAGAGAATGGCGGATGGATGACTAACCGACACGTCTCATATCCTACCACTGATTTATCAGTTGATAAAATACCATCTATTTTTGGTATTGTTTTAGAATCGCTAAACACGATTTTGAAGAAAATAAGCATATCATATGAGTTGCATAATGATATAGCTATTAATATAAAAGATTTGTTTGTAGTAAAATATTCACATGAATCCCAAAATAAACTAGAGACGCATAAAGATGGTTCATTTATTTCATTCAATATATTACTTAACGAATCTGGTGAATTTGAAGGCGGAGGGACATTATTTGATGACGGGTTGACATATCATTCAGAACAAGGCAATATGCTAATACATAGTAGTCGCATAAATCATTCAGGATTACCAATTACAAAAGGTTATCGGTATTTATTAGTTGGGTTTTTAGATATTGAGTTTTAATCGTATAACCATACAATAACCGCGTGACCGCCTCCAGGACTGGGTGCATTTACTTTACCATAATTACCATTAAGTAAATCCCAACCACCATTACTACTAGAATTCCCATTTCCATTAGCTCCACCATTCCCTGAACCACCATTACCATAGTTATTGCTACTTCCAGGCCCATCGTATACATAACCACTCGCACCTCCATTTCCACATACACCACCTTTCGCCGCCGCATATTTGGTGCTACCAATTTTTATATAAGTTTCACCACCGGTACCAGGACTGTTTCCAGAACCACCTTTTGTATAATAGGTATTGGGGTGCTCAGTGTTATCGTTATTACCTTTATTTCCATTAGGGCCTCTTTCGCCAATATGTACGGTAATAGTCTCACCAGGACTAACTGAGGTTTGATTCAGATACGACCGACCACCATAACCACCCGCTCCACCCGCTCCACCATTACCTGTTTTTTTGCCAGATGGAACATCACGATCGTAAGCCGTACCACCTGCTCCACCCGTTCCACCAGCACCTCCTATTCCCGTAAACCGAACATAGTTAGCCCCGGTGGGGACGGTAACTGGGTTATTCCCAATGGTGGTATATGCATTATATGCAGCTGTAACATTTGATATAGGCGTTCGTGAAGTACCAGTTGTATATCCAAAGTAAAGAGGTTTTGAATTATTAGTGCTCTCGTTCTGATATTCTATCCCAATAAAATTCGGATGAGAGGTATTGCCATTATGTAAAATTGACGACAATAGGATACTTTTGTATTTATATTTATCCATATAATATATGCCGTCTAAATTATTATATCATTTAACCAATTAAAGCTATTTTTTTAAATATAACTACATAATGGATTTAATCTATCAAAATAATTACTCTTTATCCCCGGAATTATGTTCTGATATAATCAAATTATATGAACAAGATAATTCCCGTTATCCCGGAGTAACGCAACAAGGAGTTAATGCTAATATAAAAGATACAAGTGACTTAGTAATAACTAGAGCCGGACAACATTGGGACAGAATTAATAAAATGTTAGGAAAAGAATTGAGTATTAATGTACGAACATATATATCACAATGTAATAATAATATAGGTTCTGAATACCATTGTATAAATTCACATCTAACAACTGATAGTTTTCAAATGCAAAAGTATAATAAGAATCAAGGAAAATATATATATCATCACGATTATTCGTGTAACTGGGAAAATAAAAAAATGCGTGAACTTACATTTTTATGGTATTTAAACGATGTTACCGAAGGTGGAGAAACCGGATTTGGAACAACGTATGAAGTGAAACCAACAGTTGGAAAACTTGTATTATTTCCTGCACATTGGACTTTCCCACATTGTGCTAAAATCCCTATATCCAATGATAAATATATAATCACTGGGTGGCTATGGCAGCATTACGATTAAATAACATCTCGTAATAACCATCCAACAATTGCGTATTTATCATTTGATATAGTAGGTCGCGAACAATGGGGGTACGTCCACGTTGGTGGAAATAGTAATAATTTCCCTGTCTCTGGTTTTATTCTTATATTTCCTTTTATCTCCGTTTCTCCACCTTCGGTGACATCATTTAAATACCAAATAAATGTTATATGTCTCTCTTTGTTCATTTCTTTGTTGAAATATCTGTCTATGTGATAATCATATTTGCCTCCATTATTGGATTCATATTTATTTATATGGAATTCGTTGTATATTAATTCTAAATCATCTTTCATATGTCGATATATATTACCTTCGCCAATTTGGGAATCGAGCACCTTCACATAGGTTTTCAGATTGTTTGTCAATTCTTGTAGTAAGAAAGAATGAATTGTAGGCCATTCATCGTCCGTAATATTTTGTATCGGACATTGGAACGCTCTTAATACATTCTCATTTAATCCACCAATCGTCGTTGCTCTATGTTTATTTTGCGTTTTTTCGTAAATTTCTATAATGTCTTTACATATATCGGATGATAATGAATTTCGATTTATGTATATGTAAGGGTCCATTATGTGTTTAATAAGTAAACACATAAAACTTTAACTTGTTTCTATGCCAAGATTTGTTTCTAATCCATACAATTACGACCATCTTCATAACAATGTTTGTTATGTAACGTCCAATTACCGGGTATAGCAAAAGCACACGTCTTTTCAATACCTAATTGATTTTCACCTAACACTAAACGCATAAATCCGAGTTCTCCCCAATAACTACCCCACGAGTTACGGATTATCCAATACTGTTTATCAATGCTGGCATCATACCCCCATCCAACTACTGAAATAATATGATTTATTGTCTTTAATTTTTTAGGAACATCGAGAACACCACCATCGTAATCATCTATTTCAGCCGCGTTAATACCACACGCAATGGGTCCATTCTTATATATTTCAGCCATCATATTATCACTACCACGAACCGCTCCATAACTCGCTACGGTAGCGTTAGGATAATGTAAAATTGGGTTGCATACTCCCCCACGATTACTAAATGTATCACACGTTCTACAAATGTTGTTTGGCGAACAAATAAAATCTTGTTTGTTTTTACACGCTTCCTCTTTTGAGTCGGAACTACACGCCTGATACACCATACAATCCTCATATGGAATAGAACCATACTCGTGAATAGCCTTATATGTAGCTAAGTGGTCACCACCGTTACATGACCCACCCATTTGACAATTCAATATGAATTGAATGCTTAAATTTATATCAGGCCACGCCGCTTTTCGCATTATCTTTATTCTATCTGCTAAAGAGCTAACACTACCGTGCGCCCAGCAGCTGCCGCAATATACGGGTATGTGTTGATTCAGGCTTTTCGTTAAATAATTCACACCATCTACATTAGACCACGTAAATGATTGAGGCAATTCGGTATCCATACTATGCATTACTTGGTATGCCTCCATCTCAACTGTAGGCACATATTCATTCATTCTAGCAGTAACGCCAGCTATAAGAAATAAAAACGATAAAAACATTTTATATATACAATATATTTTTATCTAACAATATAGTAGATTTATGGAAGAACCCACAAATATATTTCACAAAATTTTTGAAATTATGGACCATTACGAGAACATATTAGATAATAGTTCATATGAAGGCGATGATAAATATACTGAAAAAGACGATTTCTTCGCTTTCTTATTTAAAAATATGAAGAAACAAGAAGCCGCTCCCGAAAAAGAACCCGAAACCAATGATGAAGAAAAACCAGAAACTAAGGATGAAGAAAAACCAGAAACTAAGGATGAAGAAAAACCAGAAATAGACCCCAATAAGGAACTTGAGTCTGAAACCGCACGGAAAGTTGATACAAATCCAATTATTAAAGCATATGTTAGAAAATGCTACAGGAAAATTGTATTAAAATGCCATCCAGATAAAAATAAATCAATCCATAACGCAGACACATTATTTATTAAATGTCATAATTATTATGATAATGGCTTTTTGATTGGATTACTATATATCTTTTATCTATACAAGATTTTACCTCCTGCTCCATTAAATAATACATCTCCAACTGAACTTGATGATGACTCAAGCATCCTCATAGACCAGATTTGTAAGGAAATACGGATGATACAAGACAAACTTACACAATTTGATTCTCATATGGAAAAACATACTTAATACTCTCTTTATATTCAAATAATTATATATATAACGAATAAAAACACGAAAAAGAAATGGCTGAGAATTTTGAAAATGGACATAAAATAAATGTCCAAAAACGTTTTTGTCGAGATAGAATTATATTTGGAATATGTGATTTTTGAGTTTTATAGCATAATGCTGTTAATTATATTTTTATAGTAAAAATTTGTTACCATAAAAATTAAGTATATTACGCGTATAATGATTTAGAGAGAAAAGTATGTCAATACATAAAGGAGGACAGATGATTACACATAAATCTCAACCGGTCAGAATAGAATATAATTGTGAGTCGTGTGACTATTTTACAAGTAGTAAAAGTGATTATAAAAAACATTTAACTACTGCAAAACATAAAAGAGTTACGTATGGAGACACGAATGACCCAAAAACTCACAAATGTATTTGTGGTAAAGATTTCAAACATCGACAAGGATTATGGAAACACAAAAAGGTATGTAAAGAAACAACTGATACGTCATCTACACCAAACAATATGTCAACTGTAATTGATAATCCAACAATAGTCATAGAGTTATTGAAGCAGAATCAAGAATTCAAGGACCTTATATTAGAAGAACGTCGCGAATTTCAAAAGATAATTACCGACCAAAGCGCAAAGATGATGGAACTGGCGGGAAATATGGGTGGGAATAATCACCACAATACGACCACTACGAACAATAATAATAAGTTCAACTTGAATGTGTTCCTCAACGAACAATGTAAAGATGCTATGACATTGAAGGATTTCGTTAAGAATATTGAAATCTCAATGGAAGAATTCATAGAAACTGGAGAACACGGATTTGTTGATGGATTATCTCAAGTATTAATCCAACGAATCAATGATATGGATATTCACGACCGTCCTTTTCATTGTACGGACCTCAAGCGAGAGACAGTATATATCAAAGATGCCGAAAAATGGGAAAAAGACGAAAATAAAGAAAAATTACGCAAGGCAGTTAAAGGGGTAGCCTATAAAAACGAACGAATGCGCCCAGTTTGGTATGCCGAAACCCCTAATTCGGACGTTCTTGGTTCGGAAAACGGTGAGAAATTCTTCAAATACTCAGCGGCTGCGTTAGGTGGATATGGAAGAGAAGAAAATAAGATGTTTGAAGACAAAATTATGCGAAATATTATGAAAGAAGCCACTATTGATAAGCAAATGATGATATAATAATTGTTGAATAATATCATTTTGCTCTATAGATTTTTCTGGTAGGACCATTTTATTACTGTTTATGATAATATTATAGCTTATGTAATATCATTTTTGTAAACGTAAGAATGAAACCCGAATAATATTTAAAGCTAACCCGAATAATACTTAAAGCTAACCCGCATATATATATTATATAATGGCACATCAACTAGCATCGTGGAGTCAATACTTACGACAAAATGATTATGAATACGTAATTGAGTATGTCGAAAATCTCAAGAATAATAGAAAAAATGATAAAATGATGATTCTTTCTGGACCAGGAAGATCCGGTAAAAGCACGTTGATTCGAGATATTTTTTCTTATATTGGAAAAGACGAATGTATATATTGCGGACAGGATGGAAGTGAAATATATGGTCCATTATACAAGTTATGGAATGTATGTGATATTAGCGACCAAACCAAAAAAAAGAATATTCAATTATTTGAAAATTTAATAGATTATAACCAATCTATCATATCGGACACACCACGCATTGAACGTGTAAATTCACGTATTCTTGCAAAATCAAGAATAATCCAAATGGAACATATATTTTAAGTTGAATAGCATAATCACTCTAGAATTGTCATTACCTTATCATAATACTCTTTCGATAGTTCACACCCCTTGAAATTCCGATTTGTATTTTTGGAAGCAATTGCTGTGGTGCCACCACCTAGGAATGTATCTAATACAACATCCCCTTCATTCGAATGTTTTTTGATTAATTCTTCAAATAGTGGGAGGCTTTTCTGTGTGGGATGGAATCTATTTTTACCACCCTGTAGCGGGAACATATAAATACTATTATCATATTTGCTGTTGAATGTGGGTTTTCCACATTTGACTCCCAATAATGCTATTTCGCGACAATTCGTAAGATAATTGGTTTTTGAATTCAATGGTTGTGGGTTCGTCTTTATCCATTCAATAAACCGAATTTGTTTAAATTTATGTTTTTCCATTACATCTTTTAGATGCGAAATTTTCCATAAGTCAAAGAACATTATCATTGTTCCCCCCTTTCTTAATTTCTTATAATATTCACCAACAAAACCATCTAAGTCTTCCATTGTAAAATCATTATCCCAATCACCGTAATCGGTCTTAACGCAATATTTCTTACCATATATGGTTCCATATTTCA
>Ga0308007_10000874_pt1 | contig 13483 bp, 10 predicted proteins | sample Neamet71_FD_203152 | JGI IMG/M metagenome (GOLD analysis project Ga0308007, IMG submission 203152) | Marine microbial communities from water near the shore, Antarctic Ocean - #71 | ecosystem: Environmental > Aquatic > Marine > Unclassified | place: Southern Ocean | collected 2014-06-07
TCTCAATACAAGAGAGATGTGGACAATAATGCCCTTGGCAATAGCTGTTGTCGCAATTGGTGTTTATCCCGGGCCTCTGCTGGAAGCCATGGATGCTAGCGTAACATTTGTAGTTGAACGCCTCGCATCGACACTGTAATTGAGTGAAGGGATTTGTTTTTAGCTGTTTTAGCCTTACAGGCCGATTTAGCTCATGCACATCTTATAATGTGATTGATAGCTTAGGCATAATATTCCTGCGTCCGTACGCACATAAATAAAATTCTACCTCTACGTCAAATAGCTTCTTTGCCGGGCTATCCAAAGATCTAAAAAATCTCACTATTTCAATTGCCGCTACGACCTTAGTGCCAGAAAACAGTATCCTCGTGGTGTTTCCTAGCTTAAACGAAGCCTTCTGGGTACCTCTGGGTATAAAAGCATCTTTAGTAAGGCTTATTTAGGTATCATATCAAATGCGAGTACTATCCGTTCTTCTGTGGACTCAAAAGGAATTGTGTAGTGAAGAAGGGATGATGGAAAAAGACACAAGCTGCCCGTATTCACATTAATTATTTTTTGGTATTCAAAATTTTCATCAGCTGTATTTTGAGGGTCTTCTAAGCAAACAACTAGATTTCCGCTATCAACCACAGACTTCGGGGGAATGTTTATGTAAACACTACCCGTAATCCACCCTCCGTCATGCATGTGAGCGGCTAATTTACCGCCACTCTTCATGCTAATAAGCCATCCATAAAGGTCATAGTCTGAAGGCCAATTTTTTATGAAACCTTCTTTGCTATTCTTAAAATTAGTTAAATATTTCTCTATTTCTGACTGAATGATATCTTTAATATTGCCTATGAGTTCACCCTCTTCAGCAAAGAGGCTCCCTGCAGTTTGGATGCCATTAGTTAAGTGGCCTTGGTCCTTGTATTCAACTGAGTCATCCGCCAGACGATCTCTCACAACCTTAACAAAAATATTTTTAAAGTCGCACCGCTTTGTTAAGTCAGTAGTTAAAACATATTTTAATGGCTCATTACAAAATGGATTCGGTCGATTTAAACCATATTTAATTTCCGAACGAGAGCTAAGAGAACCAATTACTGCATTGATTTCACCCTCACTTACTAAATAATCTAGCTGGTTATAGAAATCTAATTGTTCATCCTGTAGATAAAGACACCTCAAATAATAAGTTTCGCTTTCACTTAAATCACTTAACTTAAGCTGCTCAGCGGATTTTTTATATTGACCCATCTCAAAAAGAAGTACTCCTAGATTAAAATGAGCTTCAGCATCGCTAGGATTAATCTTGATAGCTTGTTTGTAGCTCGCCATAGCCGTGTCTAGTTCACCCCTATCCTTGAGGGCATTTCCTATATTGTTATAGGCCTCTGCATAGTCGGGCTTAATCTCGATAGCTTGTTTATAGCTCTCTATGGCAGTGTCTAGTTCACCCTTATCTTGCAGAGCATTCCCCATGTTGCTGTAGGCTTCAGCATAGCCAGGATCAATCTTGATAGCCTGTTTGCAGCTCTCTATAGCCGCTTCTAGCTCACCCTTCTCCCTCAGGACAATACTCATATTATTATAGGCCTCAACAAAGTAAGGATTGGTTTTGAGAATCTGCTTGTAGCTCTTTATAGCCGCGTCTAGTTCACCCCTCTCCCGCAGGGCATTCCCCATGTTGTTATAGGCTTCAGCATAGTCAGGATTAATCTTGATAGCCTGCTTGAAGCTCGCTATGGCGGCGTTTAGTTCACCTTTATTCCTTAGGGCATTCCCCATATTGTTATAGGCTCCAGCAAAGCTGGGATTAATTTTGATAGCTTTTTCATAGCTCGCTATAGCCGAATCTAGATCACCCTTATTGTGCAGAGCATTCCCCATATTGCTATAAGCTTCAGCATAGCCAGGATTAATCTTGACAGCTTGTTTGCAGCTCTTTATAGCCGCGTCTAGTTCACCCCTATCCTTGAGGGCACTCCCCATATTATTATAGGCTTCAGCAAAGTTAGGATTAACTTTGATAGCTTTTTTGTAGCTCTCTATAGCGGTGTCTAGTTCACCTTTATCTTTCAAGGCATTTCCCATGTTGCTATAGCATTCAGCAAAGTTAGGATTAATCTTGATAGCTTTTTTGTAGCTCTCTATAGCAGCGGCAAAATTTCCCAATCCGGCATGAGCAGCCCCACAAATATTATGGAGAGCTAGCGATCCTGGGAACTGCTTCAACATTTCAGTCACTTGATTTAAAGTCTGCTGGTTATGCCCTTGATTGTAGAGGTTGATTAAAGGCTGTAATTGTTCAGACGATGGGTTTTGATTAATTGATGCTGCGCCACTAAGTCCGCTTGAAATAACTTTGACCCCGTCAGTGGCTTTTTTGTTCTTTGGAAATCGAACAAGAATATCTTTATATAAACTCTTTGCTTCCTCAGAAAATCCGCCCTTTAACTTTTTTCTAGCAAGTTTTACAGCTTGATCTAATGTTAAAGTGTCTAAGATATTTGATCTCTTTTCACTTGTTCTGCTGTCCTCTACGTCAGTATCATTTCCATCTAACTCATTAATCCGTTGTTCTAACTGATCAAAAGCATCACCCTTAATTCCCTTGTCATGAGCCTGATTGATTGCGGCTCTTGCGTCAGAAAATTTATCCAGCTTCATCAAAGCTTCAATATGGCTAATCCGGAATTGAACTATGCTTGGCTCTTCCTTTACGGCAGTTTGGAAAAATAGGAGTGCCTCTTGGGCCTTGCCAATACCAAAAGCAAGGACACCCATATTATGGTTAGCACCTGGATGTTTAGGATGTGATTGAAGAATGCCAGTATAAAACTTTTCTGCCTCTTGAATCTTTCCAGCTTTATACGCCTCAATTCCTTTTTGAAGGACTTGGTCTAATGTCAGGTCCATGAAAAATCCTCGAAGTGTAATCCCGTAAAATATGTCAATTACGTGAGATCAATTTAATTTCTCAGATAGCATATTAGAAGATGAGATTGTATATGTGTACTACGTCAGTGAAAAGGAAATATCTAATCAGTCCATAATTTCCAAAGGGCAATGCCTGGGTTCTCGCTACTCTTCTGGACTAGATAGCGCTGAGACTTCTTCTCAGTCATGCCAAAGTACGCTGCCATTCGAGATTTAGTAAACCCCGCAGCCAGTGCCTCAACCTGAATGGCATTAATTTCAGTCAATTCTTTTATGAGTCTACCACCTATAATTAATAGTTCCATTTCTCAGGCTTTCCTAGCTACCACTTTGCGTTTTCTCTCATCTTTAGCTATACCCACTCACCCACCCCATGTAAAGCTAGTCGATGGTGTGATCATAGGTTAAGAACATCTAATAATGACCGGCAGTATTGCTTGCCAGGCCTACTTTATTTCTCCTGCAGCGCTCTGAACAATAAAGAACTTGCTCCCAGTCCCGCTCCCATTTCTTCCTCCAAGTAAACGGCTTGCCACAAGTCTTGCACAGCTTCTCGGGAAGATTCTCTTTGCTATTTTTCATTGCCTAGCGATCATCTTAAACATCTCAACTGAGCTTCATTCTGTCTCAAGAAAACTAGTGTAGGCTTGTTGGTCCGCTCAAGTAGCGCTACTCAAAATGTTGCAATCGGATTAAGCGGAGAGCCAGTACCACCACCCACTCTGAGCGGGGCAGTGGTGAATAGAAATTCCCACCGATTGTGATCTGCCGCAGCTTTCGCTACAGCCTCTAAATCGAGGTTATCGAATATCGGTGTACCAAGAGCAACTAGGAATAAAGCATGAGTTGGTGAATTAAAATTCGTCATGCCTGGAGGCTGAACATCCAATGCGGCGTCACTGCCGATAATCGAAATATCTCTATTTTTAAACCATTGTACTGCTGAAGCATGCATTCCTGCAGAACTAGTAGCCAAATTCCAGGCACCGAGAGCTTCACGTCTAGCCCAGCGACCGGTTCGTATTAAAACAACATCACCAGAGCCAATTGTAATCCCTGTTTCTTCTTCCCAGGCATCAAACCAATCAGCAGTAAAAGGAGTTTCTAATTCTATCCAGTCAATATTTTTGAGCCGTGGCATATCTATCAAAATACCACGGGCAAAAACACCATTTTTGAACGAAGTGATGGCATTTTTCGCACAGCCAGTTTCAGTAACTTCATTCTCGGAAAAACCGTTGTACATTTTCCCATCGTGAAAACGATGGCAGAGGGCATCTAAATGAGAATGTGCATAACCATGATAGGTAACGCCGTAATGATCACCAGACCAAGGTCCTGGGCTACTGCCCACTGAGGTCATGCGATGCTCAAAGGGATTTCCATTATCGGCCGCCTCATCTTGCAATACTTCGTGGGCCATAGATACGGAAACCCCGCTACTTACGAGTTTTGCCGCGGCAACCCGAGACTCGGGCGTAATGAGGTTTAGGGTTCCCATTTGGTCATCGTTGCCCCAACGACCCCAATTAGAAAGGCTCACCATGAGATCGTTTACATCCTCTGCGGTAATTTCTTGAGCACTGATCGAATGACTTAATGGGAATAGCATCGTAACTATTATTGCGAGTAACGAGCTTATTAGTAACTTCACTTTCATTTTATTATTCCTTATCTTGTTATTCTGAATGCAGCAGCATTTAACTGTCTAGTATGGGATGCGGATTAACAGCTTACAATTGCTGAGGAGGTCGTTAGTTTGTAACTCGTACATCATGGCGCGTGATATATCAGCGCTAACCAATGTCATAAATTCCGTCTATACAGCTTTCATACGCAACGCATTGAGGTCGTTTGCGGCTTATTCGATGAACGATTGCCGTAAGTCAAAGAAAGGTTTAGCGAATAGTTATAAGGTTTACCTCATAATTTTTTCGGAGTATATTTGAGTTTAAATTACTACAAATAATCATCTTATGAGTTGTCGCCACTTAACCTATACGTAATACTTTTGTACGTTATGTATTCTAAAAATAAATAATCTTTAAGGATTTGGTATAAAGTCACTCCCAACGAAAATTATGACATTGATCGCCCTAATCGGAATATGGTTAATTTCAAATGCTGATTCTGTGTATCGAGCGATGAATGGCTGCATGCTCAACGATGGGAAAACTATAGATGATGTGCGTCTCGTCAATTCTAAATGGGTTGAATTTGTAAATAAAATGTTGAAGGCGGCGGTATTGCCAGTCATATCACCACAAGTGTTATTAGCGATATGACCCCTGGGAAATTTCAGTTCGTTGACTCTTTTCCATCTTTGGAGTCTTGGGCGGCATATTTAACAGCGATCGAATTTATCACCGAAGGCATAGCAATAAATGCTGAGGTAAGGGAGGCCGCAGATTGTACTGAGAGTCGATTATACAAGGCAGAAGGAAGCTAATAGCTTATTAATCTTTGCATATCTGGGTAACTACCATACTGGGGCCAGCTCTGTGCGCTTGTTAGTGAAGTTGCCTCGTCCACACACTAAAGGCAAATCTGAACAAATTATTGTAAAAAAAGGATTTTAAATAGTGACATATATTTTGGTAGCAAGGCTATGACTACGATTGGCACCCCCTTCTCTGCCACAGCGACGAAGGTACTTTTACTTGGTTCAGGCGAACTCGGCAAAGAGGTTGCCATAGAGCTTCAAAGGTTAGGGGTCGAAGTGGTTGCCTGCGATCGTTATGCGAATGCACCCGCTATGCAGGTTGCTGATCGCAGCTACGAATTTTCCATGCTGGATGAAGAAGAGCTCAGGCGCGTTATAGAGTTTGAAAAACCAAATTTTATTGTTCCTGAAATAGAAGCCATAGCTACGCAAACATTAGTCGAACTCGAGGCTGAGGGCTATCACGTTGTCCCAACCGCGCGCGCGACACAGCTCACGATGAATCGTGAAGGTATAAGGCGGTTGGTTGCAGAAGAGCTAGAAATCGCCACGTCAGCATATCGCTTCGCTGCGACTCACGAAGAGTATCGAGCGGCTGTAACGGCGGTTGGAATTCCTTGTGTGGTAAAGCCGATAATGAGCTCCTCCGGCAAAGGTCAGAGTACGATAAAATCAGAGAGTGATATTGATGTCGCATGGGAATATGCTCAAGAGGGGGGGCGCGCAGGTGCCGGTACTGTCATCGTTGAAGGCTTTGTTGATTTTGACTACGAGATTACTTTGCTCACAATAAGACACGTTGATGGAGTGAGTTTCTGTGAGCCAATAGGACATAGACAAGAAGATGGCGACTACCGCGAGTCTTGGCAGCCCCAGGCGATGTCTGTTGTCGCATTGAACACAGCAAAGGAGATAGCGACCAAGGTCACCGAAGCATTAGGCGGCCGGGGACTGTTTGGCGTCGAGCTGTTTGTGAAGGGAGATGAGGTTTTGTTTAGCGAAGTTTCGCCGCGTCCTCATGATACCGGAATGGTGACACTTATCTCACAAGACCTATCCGAGTTTGCGCTCCACGCACGCGCTATCCTTGGCCTTAGTATACCGGTTATTCGTTTCTATGGCGCTTCCGCATCGGCAGTGCTGCTCGCAGAAGGTGATTCGCGACAAGCAAGGTTCGGAAACCTTAGGGCGGCGACCGCGATCGAAGACACGTCGGTGCGTCTGTTCGGTAAGCCCGAAGTGAAAGGTAAACGCCGTATGGGCGTCGCGCTTGCGCGTGCTCAGAATACAGCCGAGGCGACGAAAAAGGCGCTCGCTGTGGCCGCTGCCATTAAGATTAAAATCTAGTGCGACGGTAACGGCAAGTATCAATAATATGCTATATCTATAGGATAAAGAGGTCTTTTGGGGCAGGGAAAGTATTGAGATGATACATGCTATTGGTGCCCAGAAGAGGACTTGAAGTACCATATAAATCAATAGCTTATTATGCTTTTTATAGTTTACCTACCATCTTACCTACCATAAAAACAATTTAGATTGGTTTTTGCCCACCCATGTTTCCTAGTAACCGCCCACCCCTTGTTTCAAAGTAGCCTAGAATACTCGTATATTATTTCCCTTTACTCAATTGAAGATCCTGCCCGCACCTAAAGTGCATTTTAATCATTAGGAAAAGTCATCCAACCAGTAATGATATATTTATTATTTGCCTTCAATACGTTCCCTTTATGTGCATGCGTCCATTCAGCAGGCCAAATTAATGTGAGTCCTTTTCTCGGTTGAATCGCTAGGTCATAATGACTGAACAACGTCGACCCACCATCCTCTTGATCAACATCATTCAAGTATGTCATCCATGCGAACACACGATGAAGTGTTGCTAGGGTACTACGCTCAGTATGTAAATTCTGGAAGTGTTGGCCGCTTTGATACCTTTGAAGATTAAAACCACTTATTTGTAAATTTTCTGCGAATGTTGCCAAAAAAGGCCACTCAGTGACGTAATCTTGGTAGCAAGAATATAGGTTATGAAAGTATTCCTCAAAGATCTTATTGCCAGGTAATTTCATGTCTTTTGGGGTAATTCTGATGTCAGTGCTATTTTTAACATCCAGATTTATTCCACCTCCAGTAACGCCTTTTTTTTGCTTATTTTTATTTAATTCAAAATAAGCAATTAGCTCATCACATATTGAGAGCGGACTCATTGTCCATGAACCAATAAAGGTAGGCGTCAAATTTTGTTTTTCCAAACTTACTTTTTCCACGAATAACCTCTCATAATATGGACAACCCATTTTTTAGATCAAAAGAAACAAAGCCCTCCCCCAATAGGATCTCATTAAGCCCTTCTCGGTGTTGACCGTTCATTAATAGAATATTGCCGAGGTGGCTGTGGGCTTCGGCATAGTCAGGCTTCAACGCAATCGCTTGGGTATAACTTGCTTCAGCTTCATCTAATCTTCCTAGTTCTTGTAGCGTGGCACCCAAGTTGTAGTGGGCTGTGGCAAAGTCAGGTTTCAACTCTATCGCTTGTTTATAGCTTGCTAGAGCTTCGTCTAATCTGCCCAGTTCTCTAAGCGTATTACCCAAGTTGTAGTAAGCTTCGGCATAGTCAGGTTTCAACGCTATCGCTTGTGTATAGCTTGCTAGAGCTTCGTCTAATCTTCCCAGTTCTTGGAGCGTGTTACCCAAGTTGTTGTGAGCTTCGGCATCTTGAGGAGATAATGCAACTGATGTCTGATTAGCATTTACAGCTTCAGACTTTCTGCCTGTTGCTCCTAATACTGCGCCTAACACTTTCCAGGCAAATTGATGCTTAGGAAAATCTTGGCTAATGGATGTAGCCAGCTTTTCGGCGTCATCTAACCGTCCAGCCTGATAGTGTTCTAATAGATTACTTAATTGTTGCTGAGATGGGCTTGCACTATTAACATTTTCTATTTGAGTTTTAGGCGAGAGTTGTGCCTTTAAGGAATTTAATTTTTCTCCAGCCAAACCCTGTGTTTTCGCCTGTTCAAATACTAGCTTCGCATTTTCAAACTGTTTTTCTTTGATTAGAGCATCAATATAGCTCAACCAAAACTGTTCTATCTTTGGATTAGCTTCGAGAGCAGTTTTAAATAACGGCAATGCCGCATGAGCTTTATTCACTGAGACTGCTAATACGCCTAGGTTATGGTTAGCGTCTGGATGCAAAGGCTGAGACTGCAAAATAGCCCGATAAAGACGTTCTGCATCCTGAAGCTTGCCTTTTTTGTGTGCGGCAACACCTCGCTGCAGTGCTTGATCGACAGTTAGTTCCATTGAAATCTTTTAATATGCTTTAAGTTATTAGGTTATGGTAAGTAGCAACAGAAGCCTTTATTTGCAGGGGTATAGTAAGTATTTTCACTTGCGAAGTATTGGGATATTACATGCAATTGGTGCCCAGAAGAGGACTTGAACCTCCACGACCTTACGATCACTAGCACCTGAAGCTAGCGTGTCTACCAATTCCACCACCTGGGCATATTCTTAGATGGACTCGGCCTTCATTTGGCCGGGGCGCAACTCTATCTAGAGCAATGGAATCTGTCAACACCCCGGCTTGTGTAGTTTCTAGCATCCTTGCCACATACTTTCTAGTACCGCTAGGTGTATAATGAAGCCATCTTAACTCTTGTGCTCCGCCTTAATGTCTAAAACTCCAAAATCAAAAGATCCCCATGCGCAGCGTGAGGCTGAAAATTACACTAATCCTATTCCTAGCCGTGAATATATTATTCAATTGTTAGAGCAGATCGGTGAGCCAATCGGCCATCTAGCGCTTTGTGAACAGATGAAATTAACTTCCGAGGAGCAAATCGAAGCGCTGCGACGGAGGCTGATCGCAATGAGTCGTGATGGTCAGATTATCAGTAATCGTCGAGGCCTATTCGGCTTAGCGGCGCACATGGATCTGATTAAAGGTCGGATACAGGGTAACAAAGACGGCTATGGATTCTTCATTCCTGAAGATGACTCCGGCGATATGTTCCTCGGAACGCGGGAGATGGAGAAGCTATTCGATGGTGATGAAGTGCTTGCGCGACATTCTGGTTTTGATAACCGTGGCCGACGCGAAGGCACTATCGTTGAAATACTTAAACGCCGCTTCGAACAAATAGTGGGTCGCTACTACCGTGAAGATGGATTTGGGATATTGGTTCCAGATAGTAAGCGAGTGAGTCATGAGATTCTGATTCCGGATCAGCATGCGGGTAGCGCGGAAGACGGACAGTTCGTCGTTGCTGAGATTACCGAATATCCCAGCAAGCGACGTAAGGCGGTCGCGAAGATTGTCGAAGTTCTCGGTGACAGCACGACTCCGGGCCTGGAAATAGAAGTAGCTGTGCGCAGTCACGATATTCCGCATGTCTGGCCTTCCGCTGTAGAGAAAGAAACATATCGCTTTTCGGAGGAGGTCGGTGAGGTGGATCGTCAGGGCCGCGCTAATTTACGCGATATTCCATTCGTTACTATTGATGGCGAAGATGCGAAAGACTTTGATGATGCGGTGTTCGCGCGCAAGCATGAAGAGGGCGGCTGGACACTTTTCGTTGCGATCGCGGATGTGTCTCACTATGTGAAGGTCGGCAGCGCGCTAGATGAAGAGGCTGTCACGCGAGCTACGTCTGTCTATTTTCCCGGTCATGTGATACCCATGTTGCCAGAAAAACTTTCCAATGGTCTCTGCTCATTGAAGCCTAAAGTCGACAGACTGACGATGGTGTGCGAGATGGAAATCTCGGCAAGCGGGGATATGAAAGATTATAGTTTTTATGAAGCAGTTATTCATTCTCATGGGCGTATGACCTACAACGAAGTATCTGACATCATCGAGCCTGCGGAAAGTGACGCTCAGAAAAATATACAGACAACTATTAAAAAGCGTCATGAGTCCCTTATCGAGCATCTCGATAACTTATATTCTCTTTTTCATGCACTAAGGGCCGTAAGAGATAGTGGCGGCGCCATGGACTTCGATACGACAGAGACGCGTATCGTATTTGGCGAAGACAGGAAGATACGAGAGATCGTTCCGGTGTACCGCAACGACGCGCACCGCTTGATAGAAGAATGCATGCTCTGCGCAAATGTAGCTGCGGCACGCCTTTTAGAAGACTCTAAACTGCCGGCTCTCTACCGTGTGCACGAAGGTCCGAACCCGGCCAAGTTAGAGAATCTACGCGTTTTTCTCAAGGAGTTAGATCTACATTTACCGGGTGGAGACAAGCCAGAACCCGGGGACTACCAGCATGTACTGAAGCAGATGGTGGGTCGTCCTGACCGTATTTTGTTGCAGACAATGCTTATTCGTTCCTTGATGCAGGCTGTCTATCAGCCTGAGAATCTAGGACACTTCGGCCTGGGCTATGACGCCTATGCCCACTTCACTTCACCGATTCGTCGTTATCCAGATTTGTTAGTGCACCGTGCTATCCGTTACCTTATCCGCAATAAGCTAGGCGCTCATGTTAAGAAACAGCCAGGAGCAGCTGATATTGCAAAGAAAGAAATTTACCCATTCGACTTAAAACAAATGATTGAGCTGGGCGAGATTTGCTCCACGTCTGAGCGTCGTGCTGATGCGGCGAGCTATAGTGTTATCGATGCGCTGAAATGTGAATACATGCAGGATCGAGTAGGAGATGAGTTTATTGGCACTGTAACTTCGGTGACGAGCTTTGGTTTGTTTGTAGAGTTGAATGAAATATACGTTGAAGGCTTGGTGCATATCAGTGAGCTAAGCAACGATTACTACCATTTCGACCCAGTGCACCATCGCCTGAGTGGCGAGCGCAGCCAGAAGACTTATCGTCTCGGTGACAGTGTTGAAGTTAAAGTTGTGCGCGTAGATCTGGATGAGAAAAAGATCGATCTGCAGATGGTTGGCCTGAAGGAGTCTGCCAAAAAATTCGGCAAATCGAAAGCTAAAAAAGTTGAACCTGGAAAGGTGCAATCGGAAAAAGGGAAAAACGCCAATAAAAAAACTGACTCTGCGAATGGCACGAAATCCTCAAAGAAGCCCAAGCATAAGAAAGGCCAAGCGAATTCAGGGTCTAAATCTGGAAAGGGTAAAGTTTCTTTCACAAAAAATTCAGCGAAGGAAAATGGCGAGTCAATAGTGAAACCCAAAAAGAAACCGTCGGCCAGACGCAGAAAGAAACCGAATGCTAAGCCCTCAGATTAGTCATTAGCTTAACCCTGAGGTAAATCAGAACGACGACGATGACCATGAAGAGTAAAAAAGACGATCAAGAAAAAGTTATCGGCATTCATGCGGTCTCTGAGTTACTCGCTCAGCGATCCGGTTCGGTAAGCCGGTTGTTAATCCAGGTTGGCAGAAACGATAAGCGTATTAATGAAGTTCGAGAGCTAGCGGCTGATGGGAATGTAACAGTAGAAGAGCTCAGCAAGGAAGCCTTCGAGAGAGAGTTCGAGGGAGTGCATCAGGGTGTTGCTGCCATCGCGGAGTTTGAAAATAGCACTCTGTCAGAAATGAGTCTGTTTGAATTACTGAAGGGTCTCGATCATCCACCTTTATTGCTCATACTAGATGGTGTGACCGACCCCCATAACTTGGGTGCCTGCCTGCGGAGCGCGGAAGCGGTGGGAGTTGATGCTGTGATTATCCCTAAGGATAACTCCGTGGGCCTCAATACTACAGTGCGCAAGGTGGCCTGCGGGGCAGCAGAGACAGTCAATCTCGTGTCGGTGACTAACCTAGCTCGTTGTCTAGACAAGCTGAAGGAAAAGGGAGTCTGGCTTGTAGGTACCGCTGACCAGGCCGGCAGCACCCTCTATGATCAAGACTTAAGCGGAGCGATAGCTTTGATAATGGGTTCAGAGGGAAGCGGTCTGCGCCGCCTGACGCGAAAGAGCTGTGATTTTTTGATATCTATCCCTATGGCGGGGGCGCTCAGCAGTTTAAACGTATCCGTGGCAACGGGAGTTTGTCTGTATGAGGCCCGTAGGCAGCGAATTAGCAGTAATGGCTAGGCAGCAAGCTAGTGGATAGGCGGGATCAGTCAATAACGGCGATAAATTCTCTTCAAGTACGACTAAAGCTTGCATCCCCCACTTAGAATCCCTAGACTTCCCCCTCGTTTTTACCTGCGGGGCTGGTCTCCGTAGCTACATAACTCCTTGTCTTACCTCGCACAGCAGTGTCGATGGGAGGCATTAACCCAGAAGGAGTCTCTATGAGACACTACGAAGTCGTATTCTTGGTGCATCCCGACCAGTCAGAACAGGTCCCAGGGATGATCGAACGCTATACTCAGTTGATGGCCGATAGCGGTGGTCAGATTCACCGATTGGAAGACTGGGGTAGACGTCAACTCGCCTACCCAATAAATAAGATTCATAAAGCACACTATGTTCTCTTGAACATCGAGTGCAACGGTGAAGCTTTGGAAGAACTTACTACTCTATTTCGCTTCAATGACGCGGTTATCCGTAACCTGGTTATCAAGACTAAGGCGGCTGTAACTGAAGAAACATTTATTCTGCAGGGCGAGCGCGAAGGCAAAGAGCGCAAGCAGCGTGCTGAGCAGAAGCGCAAGATGGAAGATGATGCAGCCGCAGCGTCGGCAGCGAAAGCAGCAGCAGCGAAAGCAGCTGAAGAAGCCGCCGCTCCTGCTGAAGGGGATCCTATAGCTGCACCAGAAGCGCCAGCTGAAGAAGTAGCTCCGGAAGCGCCAGCTGAAGAAGTAGCTCCGGAAGCACCAGCTGAAGAAGAAAAGCAGGACTAAGTCACTGCAAATCCGACCCCATTCCTAGATAGTACAGAGATAGACAGGACAAAAGTTATGGCTCGTTATTTTAGACGACGTAAATTCTGCAAATTTACTGCGGAAGGCACAGTACAAATAGATTACAAAGATCTTGAAACCTTGAAAGCTTATGTTTCTGAGACGGGCAAGATTGTCCCTAGTAGAATCACAGGCACGAAGGCTCGCTATCAACGTCAGCTCTCAACTGCAATTAAGCGTGCTCGCTACTTGGCGTTGATTCCTTATACGGATAGCCATCAGGTTTAAAAGGTTATAACCATGCGCGGCCTTGCTGAATTCGTAATGAAGG
>Ga0308007_10000875_pt1 | contig 13480 bp, 21 predicted proteins | sample Neamet71_FD_203152 | JGI IMG/M metagenome (GOLD analysis project Ga0308007, IMG submission 203152) | Marine microbial communities from water near the shore, Antarctic Ocean - #71 | ecosystem: Environmental > Aquatic > Marine > Unclassified | place: Southern Ocean | collected 2014-06-07
CACAACAATAAAGAAAGATACCTCCGATCACAAGATAACATAGTTTTTTATTTTGTTTAATTATCATCGGTAGCTTAATACATTCAGAGTAAAGAATGTATAAAGCTAGAAGAGTCAAAACCGCAACCGTAATTTGTTCCATTTATACTTATGTATATTTTATTTTGGTCGAATAGAAATGTCGATGGCCTTCTGTTGCTATTAATTTCTAAGCCTATATTTCGGGTATGGTATTTTCTACCTCCTGCAATATGGACTTAGCGGCCTTTTTGATTGATTTGGTCTCCACATACGGCGTATCTTTATCCCTATTATATGCAACGAGGCCGCTAAAAAAGAGGAAACAGAACGCCACCGACACGATTGTAGATATCCCTGACCCGAAGTTTTCGAAGGGTCCCCATTTGCCGTCGGGGACGATCCGATCGAGGAAGGTCTCAACATTTCTATTCGAACAACAATAAAGAAAGATACCTCCGATCACAAGATAACATAGTTTTTTATTTTGTTTAATTATCATCGGTAGCTTAATACATTCAGAGTAAAGAATGTATAAAGCTAGAAGAGTCAAAATTGTAACTGTAATTTGTTCCATTTTGACTATATATATATTATTTATATTTTATTTACCTCCTGCGCGGCGGCGCGGACGAGCTCCATTCCCCCTCGCCCGTGGAGTCGCCGCCCACCTTGGAAATCGCCCAGAGTGCGCCAATGAAGCCGGCCATCACCACGGCCACCACCCAACCGACTTTTGATTGATCCGTGTTGCTGTTGCCCTCAACATTTCTATTCGCACAACAATAAAGAAAGATACCTCCGATCACAAGATAACATAGTTTTTTATTTTGTTTAATTATCATCGGTAGCTTAATACATTCAGAGTAAAGAATGTATAAAGCTAGAAGAGTCAAAACCGCAACTGTAATTTGTTCCATTTTTACTTATATATATATATTATTTATCTTTTATTCAGAAAGGATTCATTTTAAATTTTTTATCTTTTGTTGCATAAACATAGATAACATATAGTGGAGAAAATAGTAGCGCGGGGATTATGCCCCAACTAACTCCTTTATTTATTCGGAAGCACAGATATACAGCGTAAAATGAAATTAATGTATATAGGAGTGAAGCGATTCTACTTTCATCGCTTATCCTGCGGCTGCTTGGAATAATATTGTCTTTTTTCTTTATTCTTACCTTTACCTTATCTTTATCCCCATCTTTCATTTATAATAGTGTAATATAAAATAAGTAAAAATATTTATCAGAAAGATTCATTATAATTTAGTCTGTATAATTCGCAAACATTTAAAAGTAACATAAGCAATTAAAGAGACGTTAATATATGCCACGAAAAGCCTCAATTCCGAAAGCAATTAGAGAGCAAGTATGGTTGAAAACATGCGGAGAAGTATATAGACATAAGTGTTATGTTCACTGGTGTAAAAATCAAATGACTGTATTCGATTTTCATGTGGGACATGATCAACCTGAAAGTAAAGGCGGGACACTTGATATCGATAATCTGGAGGCGATATGCGCCCGTTGTAATTTATCGATGAGTGATAATTATACAATTCAAGAATGGACCGAGTTAAGTGATAAAAAAAAGAGCTGTTTATCTAAAATTTTTTCTTGTTTCAGTTGTTAAAGTTAAATTTGATTATTTAATTTATTCTAATTAATAAATTAGAATATGGAAAGACCGGGGTGTATTGATTGGTCTTCGCAGAGACATATTAATGATATAGACGCACCCGGAGAACCGGTGCCCGAAACAGAACAGGAAAAAAACGAACTTCTGGATAAATTAAGGGATATAGAGAAAGATTTAAAATTTTATAAGTCTTTATTTGAAACGCATTATAATTCGTGTTTATTCAATATGAAAATAAAACACCTAAAAGGTGAACAAGTATGGGTTGATCCTACCCGAGATACGGACGAATACATCCGCAATCTAGACGTAGATGATGAAATAGAGGGGTGGCTTAAACCAACTAAGTGTGAGAGATAGAATTTATTGTATGGTTGATTGTATTACAAACAATGTCAATACACAATAAATAACTCTGTTCACTGAACCAGTTACACTTATGTAAATTTTTTATTTCATTTATGACTTCTTTATTATCTTTTGAATTCATAAAAAAATTGTATAAATGTAGATTTTCGCGCAGGATAAAACACATTCGGTCGCATTCGTAATTCCACATTTCTGTTGTCATTATAATTTAAATCAGAATTAACTTTAAATCACATAAAGGTTTCAATGTACTTGTCCAGAAGGTGATTTATGTTCTCGGGTGACAAGAACGATCGGTTCTGTACGATCGTGTTACCAATCATTTGTCGCCTGAGAATTTTTCCAGGACTCATCATATCCCATTCCAAGGTAGATCCGTAGTTGTCCACGAACTCTTTCTTGGAATAAACTCTTCCCGGACATTCTTCATATGGGTCGTAACGCATCTCTTCATAGTCCGACCAACCACCGCCATTGATAGTGAGCTCTGCAAGAGGGATAGACGCGCGATACAACGTTGTCAATTTGGGGCTATCCGCCAAATAACACATCGTCCATTCACTAGAAGATCCAGACAAGCGCCCAGTCGAAGCACCGGTTACGGGGGAATACTCGTGTTGACAACTCCATGCCCGGCAATCTTCCTCTGGTCCAATAAAGAAGTAGAAAATATGATACTGGGACATATTTTGTGATTCTCCCTTGATCTGTTCGTAATTCCACCAGATAGAATGGATATTGGCGCATTCGGAACCTTTTACGGGGGGGTCATTACAATAGTGCCAATAAGGAATACCATCTCTGAGAGTAATCTTGGACCATGCAGAAAATCCGGAGGGGTCAATGGTTTTCTTGAATGCCGATCCCCGACTGAAGATCACGAGGTCGAATGAGGTGCTCGCAATTTCCCCCCCCCAGAAATGAATTGACGACATCTGGTCTGTTCTGTCCGGTTCTGTTCTGTCTGTTATTTCTGTTCTGTCTGTTATTTCTGTTCTATTAACTTGATACATGGTATTTCTATTTGTAAATCAAATTTTCAAATTGAATCCAATTATTCCCATAATTCTTCACGAATTTCTGATTACAGAAGTCATTAAAAAATCTAATAGGGAATTACAAACTTTACGGATAATTTTGTTATTTTACTAATTGTTCGGTGAAGAGAGTCATTTTCTTTAGTGCATTGTCGACCTTTTTTTCTGAAATAGCACAATCTTCCATGAGATATTTATTCAAAATAATATAATCGCATTTTGAATTATGTATGGGTATATTCGCTATATCTATTTTATCTTTGAAAACTTCAAATAAGACTCTCGAATTGGCATATTTCTCTAAAAAACCCTGAGGAATATTGGGACATTTCTCCGATTCGATTAAATTCTCAATGGTTTTGTGATTTTGAATATAATTAAATGATCTAACCGATCCTACTTTTGGAATTGTTGGACAGTAATCGCATCCACATAAAATACACATATCAATGAATTCTTTCATATTCATCTTGAAATCTTTTAGAATAATTTCGAGATCGATTACACTAACAACGTCATTCCTTTTGATTGTTTTATCCAGGCAATTGCGAATCATTCTAGGACATCCAAAAACAAGAGTATCCATATCTTCTGTTACAACATAGTCAACATAACCGATACGACATAGTTCAGATGCATAAGCTTCGGCCTCCCCATCCGGGTGAACATAGGATATACCCATAAGATTAAATAATTTTTTGATATCATTGATATGATGTTGTTTAACTCTAATAGAATTTTTTTCATATTTTAATACTTCGGCGGGATTGACCGATTTTTCGGATAAAATTTTATTTTCAGCTGCTTTCTTATTTCTTTCAACTAGAACATCATTTTTTTCAATAGGTGGTTTTCCGTCAAAGATATAAATAGGAGTTATACCTAGGGATAAATATTGAATAGTTTTATAAAAGATACCTACTATGTGGCTAACAATTTTATCATCTTTATTCCGCAAATAGTCTCCATTATATCTGTAAGTGGAAAGACTTTTATATAGGAAAATACTTGTATCAATCGCAACCCTTTTTCCGGACAAAGAGTAAAGTGCTTTCGTTTCAATAGATCCAGGTGATTTTTGTTTAATGAGAGCTGTTAAACTGCGAATACCCATTCTCGTTTATATTAATTAAATAGTTTTAAATAATATCAAATTTAATCGAAATTATTTAGTTATTTTTATGAAATAAATTTAAGAATTGTTATCGGTTCTCATCGATTGTTCTCTTTCTATTCCACCCATCGGATACAACATTCATAATTTAATGTTTTTTCAGAGAAGTAATTTGAGAAATATTTATTTTTTTATTGTTTTTTTTTTAAGATAACGTTTGTAGTTATCAAGATCTTTTTTTTTTAATTCATACCCCCAGTGGAGTAAAACCTGTCTTATTACCGGACTAATCGATAAATCATTAAACCGTTTTTTTTTTTTAATGATCTCATTCATTAAGCGACGTCTAAATCTCCCATTCGGCCCCGCAAGGGCAAGCCATCTTTTTATTTGCCTTTCATCGTCCTCACTTCTTCTCCCCATATAGTATCTACAATACCACTGAAACCATCCGTATGGATCTTGTTTTGTGATCCAATCACTTTTTTCCCAATTTTCCAGTGATGAGCCGCATTTAACTCCGTATTTATTTACTTTTTTATCATAGATAATTGAAGAAATCATTTTTTCTTTATCTAAACCCTCGAACCACGAATTTGGATATTCTTTCGTGACCTGTTTTGCAGTATATTTCTTACCCGTTACGGCTGAATTAATTGGTCTGAAATATGTCCCCCCGAACGCTCCAACTTTTAAAACTTGTTTTGGTGTGATATTGGGCTTAAATGTTTTTTCAATGTTATCTTTCATAATTATATATATATATATTATACTGGTTATCTTTATTTATTACAGATATTTAAAATGATTTGTTTAATTTACAAATAAATAATTTTATTTATAATAAATGTCATTCAATGTTGTTGTTAATAAATTATTAGTATCGATGAAAGAAGAATTACAAAAAGATGAAAATATACAAATAATGCGAAACGATATTATTAAACCGGTCGTCGAACAAATATTTATGGTAATGTATCCATATTTTATAGGGATAGGATGTATTTTTATAATTATCATAATAGCTATTTTTATTATTTTATTTTTGAATATTAAAATATGCTATCAAAAATAAATTTGATTCAATATTTTATTTTATTAATAACAAATAATTATGAGTTCAATTGAAAATAAAGAACTATTCGCTTGGATCCAATATGACAACAAAATTAAAGAATATAATGATAAATGTAAAAAATTAAGAGAAGAAAGGGATAAGATTGGGGGAAATATGATCCAATCTATCCAAGATAAAGATAATTTACCGAAATATAATGTAACAAATTTAAATACTTCCCTAACATTTCAGAACACAAAAACTTATGAAAATTACACCAACAAATTCTATACTGATTGTTTTACAGAATTTATGGGTTCAGAAGAAAAAGCAAAAGAATTGATTGACTTTATGAAAAAGAAACGAAAGGTTGAATCGAAAATCACTCTTAGGAGAGGATATATTATGGAAATGTAAAGTTATAATTCCCGAATATATTGTTTAAATTCCTTGGGATATTGTTTATGAATACTTCTTATCTTTTTTAATCGTTTATCTTCGCATTTCTTATAACATTTCTTTTTATTTTTAGTTTTGGAACAAGGTTTTTGACAATCTTCCATCTCTTTCCAGTATTCTTTTTCCTTGTCTGGTAAGAATTTTTTAAACTTTTCCGCACTCATTTTAGTTTTTTCTTTCTTTTCTTTCTTTGGTTTACTTGGTTTACTTACTTTACTTACTTTACTTTTACCCTTAAACTTTTTCTTTGTTTTTTTACCCTTATCGTTTTTCGCCGAGCAAGTTATTTGGTAGCAATGTATCTCTTCATTACATTTACAAGATTTGCAACGACATGTTTTGCATCTATTTCGTTTACTTTTTTTACCGGATCCTTTTTTCGTTTTTGTCATTTATATAATAGTATAATTTATTTTACGATACTTATAGAATAAAATACAAATTGCGAGTGTGATAAGTATTCCATTGGGTGTGATCCACGAAATACCGTCGAAGACATTATCCGATAGTGGATATAGAAATTTAGGACCTCTCCAACCACCACTATGAGAAGAGTGTAAAAATATGTCCATTATAATGGATATTATTGCGGCATAAAAAATTTTATTTTTGGTCAGCAATAAAAGAGATAACCATAAAATAAGAGAGTGTGAAATATCATAAAGATACCAGTCAGTATCGCTCATTTTTTTTGGATCAACTATATCTAGAAGTTTATCATTTGAATTGTATTTATAATCCCGAAATAATCTATAAAAATAAGGCGCGAAACCTATAATATCAGGTAAAATACCCATAAGAAATCCTTCATTACCGTACAGAGAATATCCTATTAATCCGTGAATTATGAAAGCTGGCATATATATATTTAGTTATCAAAATATTCTTCTATATCTCTATTTAGAATGTTTCCTTTTCAAAAGGAGAACAATTCTCCATAATTAGTAACATTATTAGATTCACATAATCTGACATATCCTTCTACCGCTTCCTCCATAAAAGAAGGTTCATTTTCTAAGATAGCTTGATTTGCGTACTTCTTAAACATTTCAAAATCATTATAAGGATACTCCGTCATTCCAAGAGTAGAATAATATGCTTGTTCTTCATATTTATCATGAAAAGTATTGAGAGTATCTCTACAAACGATATATTGACACGTTTTCATAAGTGCATCGTTGAGATCTTCTTGTGAAGAGGATTTAGATCCTCTTACATTAAATTGATTATCCCAATCAATCCATGCTCCGTCTTTCATAATATACGATTCTGATATACCGACAGCTCGTTTGACAGGTCCTGGAAGAGGGGTTGTGTAAGTGTGAGACATTTTAAATTGGTGTTGTTATGATAGAAATTATAACAATCAAATTTTTAATAAGACATAAAAAAATTTTATTAAATCATTTACTTTATAAAGAATCATTTACTTTACAAAGAATTTACACTGTTTGTTACTTTCTGGAGAAGATTCATAATCTCCAAATAATCACCCTCCTTTAATTGTTCCTGGATAGTAAATATCTTTTCTCCCACTTCCTTCACAGCATCTTTGATTTCTTTTGCCTTCTCCGTATTGTTTTCCGGCAATTCTTCATTCTCATATTCTCCTTCATAATCTTCATCGTCTGTGAATTCGAGTGAATCATGCGACATCTCCGGCATGTCTCTCGTCTCCCGTTCTTCTCGTGCCCGTTCATTTCTTTGCACTATGATTTCATGTCCTGCTTCGCAATCCGGACAATATGCTATCATTCTATCCCCAGAAGCGGCACGATGATATGTAAAAGTATTTTCCGAATCTGTGTTGGGGACGTGTGGATTTGGAATTCTACATGAGATACATCTGTGTCTCCTCTCCCAATCATCTGAATCATGAAATTCCAATCTCCGACGAACAGTCTGAGAACTATCTGGGGGCGTGGTGAGTCCGCTGAGTGCGTGACCGATGGCAGTGCGCAATGACTCATCCATCTCTTCCTCCTCTACCGGTTCATGGTATCTTTCCCTACGAATTACGGCATCTGCCAGTTTACACCTCGTATGGACTCCCACACAATGAGGACAAAATCCTCTTCTGTGCGGATAAGGGATAAATGATGGGAGATTAAGCTCGTGGTACTCTAAGTAATCCAGTGACATCATAGTCTCTTCTTCATTTCCTAGTAAATTATTGTGGATACCACATGATGCACATATTCCGGAATCAATTGGTAGATCCGGATCTTCGCCATCTTCGAAACACGAACGACAAGAGTAGAATGCCATTCCAATTGGCTTCGGGGAAGGATCGCCGGCATCCCAGTCCAAGTCCCATTGCACACATATTTCATCCTTCCCCCCGCCACCACGAATATCTGTGATATGTTTATCGCTATCTCCACAGTAATCGCAACACACTCCTTCGGACAATGGATCAGAAAGTCCGTAGTGCCTTGTGCGTCGGAGTTCTGTTTCCTTCGAGTTCACGAGATAGGCGAGCAGGATATTATCCTCTAAGAAAGGGCGCGCCCATGTTTGAGGTGGCGGAGAAAGTAAGCTGGGAGACGCCTGCTGCTGCTGATGGCTGGTGCCATCAAGTGTTGTAAGTATGTCGTCGAGACACAACTTCACCTCATTATTCACCGGCTCCTGCTCATCTTCGTTCATTTGTTCTTCTTCTCAGTAATTATTTGTTAGAAGATCTTCTACCAACCTATCAAATTTTTAGAAAATAATTATCAATATCTTTGTTTAGAATATCTTTCTTTTCTTGTTCTGTGTATGATAGCCAAACAAGAGTATCAATCATAGATTTCATATCTTCATTTGTATACCAATTTGCTGATTCCGCATAGAATTCCCTTGTAACGAAATGAATATCCTGATTGTTCAGAATTTCCATAATTTTATTTTTGTAACTTGTTTGAAGATAAATCATGTCGCCCATATTTGTTTGTAATATAATTTATTACTAGCAATCAAATTTTTAAATCTAATTCATAGTAGAATGAAAGATTTTATTACTCGTAAAATCAAAAGTAAATACAAAGATAAATATACCTACGAGTATTTTGATAAGAAAGATAATAAAGTTGATGGATCAATCGTAAAATGTTGCTTAGAAGGATTATATATTCCACCAGCTCACGAGGACGTTAAAATTAATCTTAACAAAAAATCCAAAGTTTTAGCAATTGGATATGATAATAAAGGAAGAGCGCAGTACGTTTATAATAAGAAATTTACAGAGAAACGGTCTAAGGAGAAATTCAATCATATGGTTGAATTTGGAGAATCATACAAAAAAATCCAGAACCAAATAAATAGAGATCTTTTTAATGAGAATGATTCCAAAGAAAAACAAATAGCTTCTGTCTTGAAGTTAGTTATCGATTGTTGTTTTAGAATTGGTAATGATAAATATTCAAAAGAAAATAAATCTTATGGAGTAACTACATTAGAAAATCGTCATATCAGGGTAAATAAGGATACACTTACAATTGATTTTATTGGCAAAAAAGGTATAAGAAATACTTGTAAAGTTAGAAATAAGAAGCTAAGTAATAATTTGAGAACAAAAAAAAGAACATTAACTAAAAATGACAGAATATTTACTTATCGTGTTAAAAATAAATATTACAATGTAAAATCGTCGGACGTCAATAAATATTTAAAGAAATTCGGTAATTTCAGTGCTAAAAATTTCAGGACATGGATTGCAAATTTAGAATTTATTTCCCAGCTTTTAAAGAAAGAAAAGGTAGATTCCGAAAATAAAAGAAAGAAACAAATTAGCGAGGCTCTACAAAAAGTAGCACATAAACTGCATAACACATCGTCAGTCTGTAGATCCAATTATATAGACCCATATTTGATAGATATATTTATTAAAGATAATAAAAGATTTACCGCAACATTTAGAGGGTTTTCTACAAAGGGAGAAATAAGTGAAGGTTATTTGGAATTATTGAAACATAAGGTTTAATAATTTTAAATCAAAATAATATATATATGAAAAAAACAGTATATTCAAATTCTGCTTCTATTATTGTTTCATTATATGGTGAAATGAATAAAAAATATACAATAAATTAAAAATAAGATAAAAAATATAATTTACTTCTTATCTAAGAATACTTTCATTCGACCATTCGGAGCGGCTTTATAAATACCAATTTTATCCCCCACCTCATCCTTATCCTCTCCCACCACGTCATAAACAGGATTTATACCGTCACCATTCGTTTCGGGAGTTATCCAATATTCCTTATTTCGGTAGATTAAGATTTCATAATCTTCTTCATCGTCTTCTTCTTTTTCTTTTTCTTCTTCTTTTTCTTCTTCTTCTTCTTTTTCTTCTTCCCCTGTTTTCCCGGGTTCCTCTTTCTTTTCTTCATCGGATTCCGTCAAACCTTCGTCTGGATCTTTCACTAGATACTTTTCGGCTAGATGAGCTGCCATTCTATCGGCGGCTATATCTGCCGCATTTTCACCATAGATGAGACATTCTTCTTTGTCAGGCTTAGTTGCATCGGGATTGTGAATATCTTTTAAATTCCCCCCCTCATCTACTTTCTTTACCGAAATTTCGACAATATCATCATTGACCCCACATTCTAGGGATTCTAGAACATTCAAGATTTTTATATCTTTGTTATCTTCTATTTGGTTATCTTTTGTTTGGTTCTCTTTTATTTTGTTCAGAAGTTTTGTGAGACGAATAATTTCTTTTTCTTTGTCTTGAAGTGCATCAGATTGATTACGGATTATATCAAATCTATTTTCTTCTACTTTTTCAATCATTAATTCGTTTATTTTGTCTTCGAGATCCCGTATCATTCTTTCATATTCATGTATCTGACTTGTCTTTTTTGAAAGATCTTCTTCAAGATTAATAATAAGTAATTCTCTATTTTTAATTTCTTCTTCTTGTTTTTTAATTGTTAAGATAAAAGATTTTTTTTCAAGTTCATTTTCGCACTTAGATTGGTTGTGGACTTCTTGAAGGCGATTATATTCATCATATAATTCCTGGATAGTGTTTGTTACAAGATATTTCTTTTCGCTAACGGTATGTGGATTCATTAGAGTATAGTATAGATATACTCCATTTTTTTAAATGGATTTATGATTATGATACTATAAATAAATTTCTACTTTTAGTATTATGGAGGATCAAGTGGGGGATCAAGTGGGTGGTTTAACAAGGAAAAAGATTTTTAAACAGGGGCACTGTGCGCCGGGTAAAAGGGAAGTTATGGGTTCTTGTTTAGATGAAAAAATAATCCGTAAAATTGGTAAGATAGTAAATCGTATGAGAAAAAAAGATAAATCTTTACCTGAAATAAATTGTTCCGATAAACCTGAAATAATTCATGGTTGTATTTGTAAAATTTTAAAAGAAATAACGGGCTGTTCATCGGAAGCATGTTGGTTAAAAGTTAAAACACTGATGAAACATCTGGGTAAAGATAAAGCCACATTTAAAGCAAGTTTTAAGCCGATTATGCCGAAAGAATGGGTAAAAGATTATAATGCGTGGTTGGGAACAGATGATATTGAAAATTGTTTAAAACAACATCAAAAAGCGGATAAATCGTTCTACTTTTATGGGGCAGAACCGATCGATTTTTCTGATTGTTCTGTTAGCAATTTGTGCTCATTTAATATGAAAAAACATATAAAAAATGGACAATATAAAATAGGAGTAGTTTTTAATACTGATCCTCACAATAAGCCGGGACAACATTGGATGTCATTATATATGGATTTAGCGGGTATAAACTTGGGTGGTATTCCGGGAATTTATTTTTTTGATTCTTATGGTCATAAACCCTGTTCAAGAGTACAACAATTAATTGAAAAGGTTCAAAAACAGGGCGATGAATGTAATAATCCTGTAAAATATTTTTATAATGATAAAACTTATCAGAATAGAGATGCTCAATGTGGGATGTATTCAATTCATTTTATTAAAGAAATGATGAAAGGGTTACCTTTTAAAACTTACCTAAGGTCTGGATTAAGTGATACAAAAATGATAGATATACGAGATGATTATTTTATATCACCCGATGAAATCGTTGTCGATTAATATAAATTAAAATATTAGGAATAGATATATGGAATATAATACTTTATTCGCAATTAACATAGGATTAGTTTGTTTATGTCTGGCGGCGATTGTTGTAATTGTTATTATGATCCACGAAAATACCCAATTAAATGGTGAAATGAAACAGGAATTAAAAGAAATTGAAAAGAAATGCCCACCCTGCAATTGTCCGAAAAACCCTGATTGCAATTTAAGATGTCCCGATTACCCAATCTCTCGCCCGGATGATTCCGATGATTCGGGTGATTCGGATGATTCGGATGATTCCGGTGATTCGGGTGATTCGGTTGAATCAACTAAAAGAAGTTTGTCGGAATGTCCGAAATGTCCTTCGGTTGAAGAAATAGTTTCCGGAATTTATCCGGGTAGAAATCCTAATGTAGTAGATGGGGGGAGATATTTTTCGGTTGATGCGTCCAATGTGTACGATGGTCTTTCGACATCCAATTTTTATGAAAAAAATTACAAATTTCCGATAGATAAAATTTTAAAGCCGGATTCTCCTGAAATGAATAAATATAATTTAGGAGGAGAAGAACAGATTAATAATAGTATCGGTAATGAGTATGTGAATACAAGTATTTCTACGACGTTACCGACGGTAGATAAAACATTAAAGATACCTGAACCATTAAATTACAGAGAACCATCCCCATCCATTTGACGAATTTATCATAAATATTATACTTGATAGATAATACTATCAGATATTTTTATGTAATTAACGTATAGATGATGGGTATTATAAGCACGGATAAAATAAATATCGACGAAATAAATATATCGTATTTTTCTATTATAAGTAGTTTTGTAAATCTAATAGGTTTATTAATGTATGCTTATTCTGTTCATATATCTCGAAATATTATTGAACCACCTTCTCGTATAGTAGAATATGGTCTATTTGGTTCTTATTTATTTTTATTCTACATTACATTCATTATAATACTGGGATATCTCGGTTTAAATACAATTCTAAATGAAAATAAGTTATATATTCTCGTTAATTCGATATTTTTGATAATAATGACACCATTAATCATTTACAGAGATAAATTTTGGAAACTTTCTATCGATGTTATATCGCCCGATGACTGGATGAAGACACGGGAAGAGGGGGGGGCTGTCGATGTTACCGAATACGATGAAAAGGGGAATAGGAAAGTAATTACAGACGATTCAAGGCTAGAAGTTAGAAAAAGGGCAGCCAAATCAGAATATAACGAGAGAAAAGATATTGAAGAAGGAATATATGATTAGTTCGTGATATCCAACAAATAAGTTACGTTCGTTTATTTAAAGATTTATATACTTATTTAAATAATGTCATTATATGATATGTATTTTTCCAAAAAGAATAAAAATCACATTTTTTCTATTCTCCAAGACTTAATATTAAAAGAAACCGGGTGTGATATTAATACAAATGGAGATTATATTAATCTTTACAGAATAAAATATCCATTAATTTTTGAAAGAATACAAACAGATAATTTAACAGATTTAAATAAAACTTTACTAGATGAAGTTGGTTCTCTTTTTATACGTGATATTAAAACAAAAAATAAAGAGTCTATCAGTTATAAGAATAAAGAGGAACACACGGAAGAAAAAAAAGAAAAAGAAGAAAAAAAAGTAAAAGAAGAAAAAGAAGAAAAAGAAGAAAAAGAATATTATATCAATT
>Ga0308007_10000881_pt1 | contig 13434 bp, 12 predicted proteins | sample Neamet71_FD_203152 | JGI IMG/M metagenome (GOLD analysis project Ga0308007, IMG submission 203152) | Marine microbial communities from water near the shore, Antarctic Ocean - #71 | ecosystem: Environmental > Aquatic > Marine > Unclassified | place: Southern Ocean | collected 2014-06-07
GTGATGGCATTTGGGCAGCATAGGCCATGAGTAGTCAGTCAATTAAAAACCTGCCCCCTGCTATTTTTCTTATGGGGCCGACAGCTTCAGGCAAAACTGATTTAGCGGTAGCACTGCAAAAATATCTGCCTGTTGAGCTCATAAGTGTTGATTCATCTCAAGTATACAGGGGTATGGATATTGGTTCGGCAAAGCCAGATCGAAATTTATTGGAAAAAGCATCACATCGGTTAATAGATATTCGAGACCCTTCCGAAGTGTATTCTGCAGCTAATTTTGCGCAAGATGCTCGAAATGAAATGAAAGATATTTCTAAGCAGGGGAACATACCATTGTTAGTGGGAGGGACAATGTTGTACTTTAAGGCGCTACTCGATGGCTTGGCAGACAATCCGCCATCTGACCTTGGTGTACGCAAAAAAATTGAAGCTGATGCGAAGAAATATGGATGGCCTTACCTTCATGACCAGCTTGGAGAGGTTGACCCCGAAACTGCTATAAATCTGCACCCTAATCATTCGCAGCGTATACAGCGAGCGTTGGAGATTTTTCAAATAACAGGTAAGCCGCCATCTGTTATAAGGAAAAAACAGCAAGAACAAGGAAGCTTGATTAGCCCTATTTCTAATGACTATAAGATTATACAAATTGCATTAATGCCCTTAAGTAAAGTTCAATTACACGAGCGCATTGAGGAGCGATTTCAGTCAATGCTGGATACAGGTTTTGAAGCTGAAGTTAAATTGCTCTATGAACGAGGAGACTTAAGTCTAGACTTGCCCGCTTTGCGTGCTGTTGGGTATAAGCAAATGTGGGGCTACTTATCAGGAAGCATTGACTACAATCAGGCGCATCAATTGAGCGTTATAGCAACAAGACAGCTTGTTAAGCGTCAGCTAACATGGCTTAAAAAGTGGCCTGACCTACATGAAATTCAGGTAAATTATGAATCTGAAAGAAAAATTTTTTTTGAAAAAATGTTAATTGATTGCTTGGAGATTCTAAAACGCTCGTCTATATTTATTGACAAGAGGTGCTAATATTACAGATAGGTATAGGCGGCAACTTAGACTTGGTGTTTGAATTCGGCAATTTTTAGGGAAACTTTAATGTCAAAAGGAAATAATCTTCAAGACCCATTTTTAAATTTGTTACGAAAAGAACATATACCCGTGTCTATTTTTCTTATGAATGGAGTTAAATTGAAAGGGGAGATAGAGTCTTTCGATCAATTCGTAGTTTTGTTGAGAAATGAAGAGTATCAAATGGTATATAAACACGCTATTTCCACCATCGTGCCTTCACGCAAAGTAGAGCTACCAGAGATTGACACTAGTGACTCAAGTTAGGGTTAAGCTGGCAAATAACAGGGAGATACTAATTGTTTTTTGAACGCCCAAAATCTGGTGAGCTCGCTGTCTTGGTTCACTTAAAGCTTGATAGCGAGAATGAACCAGAAGACCCTCGTGAATTTGAAGAATTAGTTATTTCTGCAGGTGGAGATCCTATTTTTTTGCTTGTCGGATCTAGGCATACTCCTCATAGAAAATATTTCGTCGGTACAGGTAAGCTTGATGAATTAAAGCAGATAGTTTTTGATCATTGCGCAAACCTCGTGATTTTTAATCACAGCTTGTCTCCTAGTCAAGAGAGAAATTTAGAGCTTGTTCTTGAGTGTCGCGTGCTCGATAGAACAGGTCTAATCCTTGATATTTTTGCACAGAGAGCCCTTACTCATGAAGGAAAATTGCAGGTCGAGTTGGCACAATTGCAACATATGTCTACCAGGCTGGTACGTGGCTGGACCCATCTTGAGCGACAAAAGGGCGGTATAGGGCTACGGGGGCCAGGAGAAACTCAGTTAGAGACAGATCGAAGGCTGCTGCGTGCTCGTATTAAATCTATTCTCAAGCGCCTTACAAAGGTACGAAGTCAGCGCGACCAAGGTCGCCGATCTCGTGATCGAGCAGAAATACCTACTATTTCTTTAGTTGGGTATACAAATGCAGGAAAATCAACTTTATTTAATAGACTTTCAGAGTCGGACGTTTATGTTGCCGATCAACTTTTCGCCACATTAGACCCCACTATGCGGCATATAGAGCTGGATGATGTTGGGTCTGCTATTTTAGCAGATACAGTAGGTTTTATTAGCCATTTGCCACATAAGCTTATTGAAGCTTTCAAGGCTACTTTGGAGGAAACAGCCAGTGCTGCTTTGCTTTTGCATGTAGTAGATGCACCTTCTGAAATGCGACAGATTAACATTAAGCATGTTAACGATGTATTGTTAGAAATTGGGGCATTGACGCTCCCAACGCTAGTTATTTTTAATAAAATTGATCTTTTGGATTATGCTGAACCAAGAATAGACCGAGACGAAAATGGTAAACCCACTGCAGTTTGGTTATCAGCTCAAACAGGGCTCGGATGTGAGTTATTATTGCAAGCCATGTCTGAGATGCTAGCTAAGGATTTAATTTGCGAGCAACTTAAGCTTGCGCCAAGCATGGGAAAATTGAGAGCTATCCTGTATGAGAGCAATGCAGTTATAGGGGAAAAATTGATGGATAACGGTGATTTTATATTAGAAGTAAGAATACCTAGAGCGCATTATCTGCGTATACTAAAGGCAGTGAAAATAAAGCCTAGTCAATTAAATGCCGCACGTTAAATTTTTTTGTATCTATTAAATAGCATCTTTTAGTCTTGAAGTAATAGTATTTAGTTGGTGGCAAGGTACAGGCAAGGTACAATTGCTAGAGTTATAAAACATACATTAAAATTTGGAGATTATTATGGCCTGGAATGAACCCGGTGGCGACAAGGATCCCTGGGGCGGCAATAACAGTGGTGACGGCCCCCCTGATCTTGATGAGGCTCTAAAAAAACTGCGGTCTCGCATAAATAAAATATTTGGCTCTGGTGGCGGAGCTGGGAAAAAATCAAATGGCCAAAACAACAATGGAATAATTGGCCTTATCTTGACAATTCTTGTTATCGGTTGGTCTATTTCTGGCTTTTATCAGGTCGACGAGAAAGAGCAGGCAGTTGTTCTGCGCCTAGGTAAGTACCTTGATACCAGAGGTCCGGGACTTCACTGGAATCCGTCATTAATAGATAATGTCACCAAGGTTCGTGTCACTGAAGAGCGTCAATACTCCAGTCAAGGGCAAATGCTTACGGAAGATGAAAATATTGTGGAGTTACCACTAACCGTGCAATACAACATAATGGATGTAAAAGCTTTTGTGCTGAACGTGAAGACTCCTGAGCTTAGCTTGCGTCAAGCTAGCGATGCTGCATTGCGACATGTAGTGGGCAGCAGCAAGTTAGATGAGGTTGTTTCTACGGGACGACTAAAGATTGGTGATGAAGTCCAGTTAAGGCTGCAGACATATCTTGATAGTTATGGCACGGGTATAAAAGTGCGAAAAATTAATATACAAGAAGCCAAGCCACCTTCTCAAGTTAAAGCTGCATATGACGATGTTATTAAGGCGCGAGAAGATAAAGAGCGTCTTGTTAATGAAGCTCAGACTTATTCAAATGGAGTGATTCCTGAAGCTAGAGGCCAAGCTCAGCGACAGATTGAAGAAGCTAATGGTTATTTAAAGCAGGTAGTTGCGGAGGCCCAGGGTGAATCTAAACGGTTTGAGCTGTTATTATCCGAATACAATAAGGCGCCAGAAGTCACACGCCAGCGTATTTATTTAGATGCAATGGAAGAAGTGATGAGCAGTAGTACAAAAGTGCTTATTGATGTGGAGGGCGGAAATAATATGATGTATTTGCCTCTAGATAAAATTATGGAATCAAGTACATCTAGATCAAAATCGCCGGCATATGGCTCAAATGGCTCTAATGGAAATTATGACAGCCAGTCAAGCCGCCAGAATTCAGCTAGATCAAGGGAGGGTCGTTAGATGACCAGTCGTTCTTTGTTAGTAGTATTCATTGTAGCGTTAGCGCTGGTTGCAACCAGCGCTTTGTTTGTAATTCAAGAGACAGAGCTAGCAGTTAAGCTGAGATTCGGTCGCCTTATTGAGACTAATATTCAACCAGGGTTGCATTATAAGATTCCTTTTGTTGATCGGGTCAGAAAGTTTGACGCTAGAATTTTAACGCTAGATGCAGACCCTGCTAGTTTTTTTACTATAGAGAAAAAGAGATTAATCGTTGATGCCTTCTCTAAATGGCGCATTGTTAATGTAGACGTTTACTACAGGGCAACCGGTGGCAATCAAATTGTAGCTCAGGAGCGCCTAGCTAGTCGTGTAAATAATGGCTTACGTAACCAATTTGGAGCAAGAACACTACATGAGGTAGTTTCTGGAGAGCGCGATCAATTAATGGAACACTTACGAGATAAGTTGAATTTGACTGTTCGTGAATCTTTAGGGGTCGAGGTGGTAGATGTCCGAGTTAAGGGCATAGATTTACCGCCAGAAGTAAGTGAGCAGGTTTATAGAAGAATGAAGGCGGAGCGGGAAAAAGAAGCTAGAATATTGCGCTCCGAGGGTGGCGAGCAAGCCGAAAAGATACGTGCAGATGCAGATCGACAAAAAACAATACTGCTGGCTAACGCATATCGTGATGCAGAGCAAACTAGAGGTAAAGGTGATGCAGAAGCAACCTCAACGTATGCTGCTGCATATACGAAAGATCCAGAGTTCTACTCCTTTATACGAAGTTTGACTGCTTACAGAAAATCCTTTGCAAATAAAGGTGATGTGCTTTTAGTTGACCCAAAGAGTGATTTCTTTCGGTACCTAAATAACCAGCAAGGTAAATAACTTTGAGCTAATAACCATGTTTAGCAGTTATTTTTTTCTGATTTTTTATGACCAGTTTATTTTTAACTAGATAAACGCACCCATGAAAGCGGCAGAATTGCACGACCGGGGCAACCCGGTTTTTTTATGACTAAATATGTAAATTTATATCAAGTAGGTAAATGTAATGGCTGTAGTTAACCAGTGGTTATTGCCAGATGGGATTGAGGATATATTGCCAAAGCAGGCTCTCAAAATGGAAAGGCTGCGTCGGCGTATTTTAGACTTATATCATTCTTGGGGTTATGACTTAGTAATACCTCCGCTGGTAGAATTTACCGAATCTCTTTTGAGTGGAACTGGATCAGATCTTGATTTAATAACATTCAAATTGACCGATCAAGTTAGCGGTAGAACAATGGGTATTCGCGCTGACATTACACCTCAAACAAGCCGCATGGATGCGCATAGCCTTAAACGAAAAGGGCCTAGCCGTTTATGTTACGCGGGACCAGTGCTTTATACGAAACCTCGCTATCCTTTAGGTGGTCGATCACCAATTCAAATTGGAATAGAGCTTTACGGTGAGTCAAGACTTGCAGCAGATATCGAAGTTATCAGGCTAATGGTCGAAACATTGCGCTTGGTTGGAGTAAAGGGCCCGCGGCTGGATCTTGGACATGTAGGTATTTATGAGAGCCTGCTTGAGCTGCTTGAGCTGCCTAACCAGCAAGAGAAAGAATTATTTAGCCTGATGCAGGCTAAATCCATCCCAGAGCTCGACTCTTGGATTGCTGTCAACATAAAAAATACTGCTTATGGAAAAATGCTACGCTCTCTTGTAGACCTAGCAGGTGATATTACCGTGCTTGATAGAGCCAGAAAGTTACTTGCTGAAGCCCCCGCAGAAATTGAACTTGCGCTGGATGAGCTTCAGTCGGTTGCTAGCGCATTAAGGGAAAGTAATCCTGATCTTGAGCTATGCTTTGATCTAAGTGAGTTGCGAGGTTACCACTACCATACTGGGTTAGTCTTTGCAGTTTATGCGCCAGGCGTAGGACAGGCGATCGGAAATGGTGGTAGATATGATGATGTGGGTGAGAGCTTTGGGAGATCAAGAGCAGCAACTGGTTTTAACATGAGTCTGCAGACATTGGTTCAGTTTGATCATGAGCAGGTAGATCTAGCTTTAGGTATTTTCGCCCCAACCACGAATGATGGTGATCAGCATGCAGCCATAAAAAAATTGCGATTAAATGGTGATCGTGTTGTCTTGGGGTTTCCTGACCAAAAGCCAAATTACGAAGAAGTAGGCTGTGATCGTCAGTTACTTTTAGTAGACGGAAAATTTCAGGTCATTCCTATATAGTCAATTTTTTAATTAGTTCAGAGAAATTAAATGGGTAAGAATGTAGTAGTACTTGGTACTCAATGGGGAGATGAAGGAAAAGGTAAAATTGTTGATTTGCTGACAGATCAAGCAGTCTTGGTTGCAAGATTTCAGGGCGGGCATAATGCTGGCCATACGCTTGTTATAGACGGCAAGAAAACAATATTACATCTTATACCTTCTGGGGTTCTTCGCGAGAATGTATCGTGCTTGATTGGAAATGGTGTTGTCTTATCTCCTGATGCTTTGCTAGAAGAAATGGAAGAATTAAGTCAACAGAATATTCCAGTAAGGAAGAGGCTTCGAATTTCATCATCCTGCCCATTAATACTACCGGTGCATATTGCGCTTGACCAGGCTCGAGAGAAAGCTAGAGGTCAAGCTAAAATTGGCACGACAGGTAGAGGCATTGGTCCTGCTTATGAAGACAAGGTGGCTCGCCGTGGCCTTCGTTTAGGGGATATATTTACCCGGGATAAATTTGCAGGAAAATTAAAAGAATTAATGGACTACCATAACTTTATGCTCACTTCTTTCTATGGTGAGGATGCTGTGAGTTACGAAGATACTCTTGCTAGAGCCTCAGTTTGGGCGGACGAGCTAGAGCCTATGATTGGTGATGTTGCCGACACCCTGCATTTAGCTAGAGAGCGAGGCGACAACATAATGTTCGAAGGTGCACAGGGGTCCCTATTGGATATCGATCATGGAACCTATCCATTTGTAACTTCTTCCAATACTACTGCTGGTGCTGCAGCAGTAGGGAGTGGATTTGGTCCTCTATATCTAGATTATGTACTGGGTATCACCAAGGCTTATACTACACGAGTTGGTTCTGGGCCCTTTCCTACTGAATTATTTTGTGATGTAGGGAGTCACCTTAGTATCAAGGGCCATGAGCTAGGTGCTACTACTGGAAGGGAGCGGCGATGTGGGTGGTTTGACGCTGCAGCGCTTCAGCAAGCTATACGCGTTAACTCTATTTCTGGTATTTGTTTGACAAAGTTAGATGTGTTGGACGGTATCGAGACTATCAAGATCTGTATTGCATATGAAGATGCTGATGGTGAAAAAATAGGAGTCCCTTCCCACGCAGATGACTACAAAAACTTGGTTCCCGTTTACGAAGAGATGCCTGGCTGGAATGATTCTACAGTGGGAGTGACGTGTTTGGAGAATCTTCCAGTTAACGCTAGAAAATATATCGAGCGTATTGAAGATCTACTCTCTACCCCTGTCGATATAATTTCTACAGGGCCTGATCGACTAGAAACCATTGTACTGCGACACCCATTTGATTAATAAAAAAGATATCAAGACAGTTACATAAAAAGATAGACTAAAAATATCTTAAAAGTTACGTCCAGCAGGAAAATTTCTATCCTGAACTGAATTAAATGTCTTTAATCTCAGCTATTGCATTAAGGATTGTTTTTGCGTCACCGTTTACGTTTGAGTTTGGTGCGAGCTCTGGCCATAAAAATGAAAGCTTGTTCACAATACTTGCTATGTTTGATAGCCTCTGTTTCTGAGATTTATCCTCTGTTGCTGCATCCTCTAAAATATTTTTAGCCATCGTTGTGAATCCGAGGGCATCTTGATATTCAAATTTGTTTTCAACACTCCCGTTTACAATACCCATGGCATATTCTTCCGCCGCAATTTCTAATAATGAAATAACTAATAGAATTTTTTGGTCGACAGATGTGCTCGCTTTAGCAACAAATTGTTCATTCACATTGATGGCTTTAAGTAAATTTTGATAGTTGTTCATTACGGCTAGGTATGACTCCTCGTTTTCAACAGACAATGCAAGCCTTTCTAATTGAGAAGCAAACCCTGCGGCGCCTTTGGCTTTAAAAGTTGGGATCATAGCTGCGTACAACTCAGCTTTTGGGTGCTTCATATGCTTTTTTGCATTTTCTATTTGTGCGCTCTTATATAGCTCAATACCTACCCATAGATGACCTTTAATTAAGTTAATGTTGGATAAATACTGATTGTCGTTCGAAAGTTTTTTGGAAGCTTCTTCTATACCATGACCATCACCATGACCATGACCATGACCATGACCATCTCCAAGAACGGGACACGCAATTGTTAAAAATAAGAGTAGAGTTGCTAGAGCATTTATTTTCATAATATTAATTTCTCTATTTAAAGTAAAATCTTCTCCACATTCTTATACCGAAGAGCAAGGACAAGAACCATAAAATTACTTCAGGGTAGTTAGGGTTACTGTTGTAACCAAAGAATCCTTTCAAGAAAACACCAATTCTTCCTTTATCGTGAAGTAAATGTGTGTATTTATTGTCCCCATTTATATTGTGCGAATAAAAAAAGGATTTTTTGGCATCATATTTAGGCACCAATATGTTCCAAACTCTCGGAATTTCATTTTTTTCTTTCATGCCAAAAGTTTCAAGATGATTTCCTTTGACAACAAACTCTTCCATTTCATGCGTACCGTATGCAACCATTCCAGAAGCAAATATTACTAACATGAAAGTTGTTACCTGGAAAAATGCTTTAAGATTAATTCTTCTTCCTTGTATTACTATTGCATAACCTATTGCCGTAGCGATTATTATGCCCCCAAAGAATCCCAAGTAGGAAAAGCTACCTGACATATTAAAACTTCCCACTAAAAATAGAGCCGTTTCAAATCCTTCGCGTAAAATAGCAAAAAATACAACTAAAAATATTCCCCATCCAGCAGCTTCGACTGCTTCATTTGTTTTCTTCTCCATAGCCGCTCTCTGGCTTACATGCTTAGATAGCCAAAATATTACATACCATAATAGTAAAGCAGTGATGTACATGCTAATTCCTTCAAAGAGTGACTGAATAGATGCGTTACCTATCAGCTCTTTGACCATATTTATGGCGAAAGCAACACCAACACTTGCAATAATTGCCGAAAAAACTGCCAACCAAAGCTGTTTAATTTCTTTTTTTAAGTTATTTTTTTCTAGGAGGGTGTATATAATACCAACTATCAAGGATGCTTCTAAGCACTCTCTAAAAGTTATAATAAATTCATTCATAGTTATTTTTTTTCAAAGTTGAATTTTATTTTGTTATTCTAAATGAGAATTATTATCATTACAACAAATCCCTGTAAGCAATAAAAACAAACCATTTTATGTTCTATACATTTCTTTGAAATTAAATGCTATTTCTTCCAAGATTTATTTATTGTCTCCGTACATATATCGAAGTGTTTATTTTTTATGCTCTTAAAGTGGTGCTTGAGCATAAGTTCGACAACAGGAAAAGCTAAATCTTTCCAGGGGATATCATTTTCTGTAAAAAGTTCAACCTCCAGGGACTCAATGCCGGGACGATATGACCCGTCGATAAGATCACCTTGATAGAATATATAGACTTGATTAAAGTCAGGAAGATCAAATATTCCGTAAAAAATAGGGTTTTCTATAGAAGCATGAGCCTCTTCTTCTGATTCCCGAAGTGCTGCTTCTAAGCAAGTTTCGTTATTTTCCATGAATCCAGCTGGGAGTGTCCAAAATCCAAGGCGGGGTTTGATAGCTCTTCGGCACAATAAAACTTTATTATCAAAAGTTGGAACACAGCCAGCTATAATTTTTGGATTTTGATAATGTATAGCGTCGCATTTTTCACAAACATCGCGTTTTCGGTTGTCTCCAATAGGAATTTTTAGACTAGTGACATTGCCGCAATCGCTACAAAAATTCATAAGACCCCATCGTTATAATGAATTGCTATCAAGTATATATAAATGTAAGAAAAAATTGTTATGTTGGATACATTTATATGTTAAAAGTTGTAACGAAATATAATTTATTTAATAATCTAATAAAAGTACATTACATCTTGGTATTTAAATGAACAGTATTATTCCATCACCCTGTGTGTCAATTTGCTCTATGGATGAGGAGGATCTTTGTATAGGCTGCTATCGTACATCAAAAGAAATCAGAGAATGGATGTTGATGGAGGATGAGGAGCGCTTAAAGGTTACAAAAATTGCTTTTGTGCGAGCTAAAAAAAATAACCCTTTTGCTTGAGTTAAGGCACCTCGTAACACCATAGTTTGCATGGTATTTTAATCTTCGTTATCGGACTCTTCGTGGGGGGCTTTTTTTACCAACTGCTTGACTCGTAGTTTGGATACGCTTTTATCGCTTAGAGTTATTGTTTCAACACGATAGTGCTCTATTGTTAGGGAAACATTACCGTTAGGAATATTTTCTAGATGTTCTAGGACTAAACCGCTTAGAGTTTTTGGTCCATTTGTAGGTAGATCCCAGTTAGCTGTTTTATTAATGTCCCTGATGGTTTGTGAGCCATCAATTTCGAAAATATTATGCTTGATTTTGGCCATTCCCGTCTTTTCATCTTCAGCTTTATTGGTGGTAAAGTTTCCAACAATTTCTTCAAGAATATCCTCTAGGGTAACAAGCCCCTCAATTTCACCATATTCATCGACAACTAAGCCAATCCTTCGTCGAGTGAGTCTAAAATTTAATAGTTGTTTGTTCAAGGGTGTATTTTTCGGAACAAAATACGGTTCACGGGCAAATCTTTTAAGAGCTTTCTGGGTAAATCCTTCGCCACCAATCCGAAGCAACCTAGAAACACTTTTCATATGAAGAAAACCCTCAATATGATTTATATCGCCCTTGTATACAGGCACTCGGGTATAACCACAGTTAATTATGATATCTAAAAGATTTTCTGTACTGTCATCCAGATTCAACCCTATAATTTCATTACGAGGGACCATGATGTCATTAACTGTGATTTCCTCTAAGTCCAAAATGTTGATCAACATGTTTTCTTGTTCTGGTATTTTTTCGCTCGACACGCCGACTACGGTTCGGAGTTCATCTTTGCTGAGGCTGTCATTGCGACCTTTATCGGGATTAACCCCAAAAATTCTTAAAAGACCATTTGAGACTTGGTTTACTATCCAAACTAAAGGGTAAAATAATACTAAAAGTGGCCTAAGTATGTGGCTGGAGAAAAAAGCGATTCCTTCTGGGTGAAGTACTGCTACTGTTTTTGGAGTTACCTCAGCAAAAATGAGCACTACCAGCGTTAGGAGTATTGTGGCAATAAATATGCCAGCATCGCCATAAAGCCGTATGGCTATAACTGTTGCAATTGCTGAAGCAAGAATATTTACTAGATTGTTGCCTATTAAAATTATACCGATTAGTTTGTCTGGTCGCGCCAGCAACTTGTATGCTTTTTTAGCTCCGCGGCTATTTTTTTTGAGATGCTTTAGCCGATATCTGTTGAGAGACATCATCGCGGTTTCAGAGCTGGAAAAGAATGCCGATAATATTAATAAGCCACCAAGAATTAAAAATAGCAGCTTTATAGAGGTGTCGTTCAAAGAAGGTGAAGCCTTTTTTGCTTAATTGAGGTGTATGTTGAAGAAATTTAAGCAGATTGGCAAGTATTGAGTGATTGCATTCCCTATTTTATTTTTGGCCAAGATGCTGCTGCTTGGGGTTATTATTTGGAGAGCACTATTTCTAAAATGAACTTGGTCCCCCAGTAGGCAACAAATAGAAAGCTGAATCCAGCTAAAGTCCAACGTATAGCAGTTTTTCCTCGCCAGCCCTTAGCGTGTCGCCCCCATAGCAAAATAGCAAAAAATACCCAAGAAAAAAGTGAGAAAAATGTTTTATGGGCAAGGTGTTGGCCAAAGAAATCTTCAAAAAAAACTAAACCAGTGCCGAGTGATAGCGTCAACAGGGCGAAACCAGCCCAAAGTATTTCAAATAAAAGGGACTCCATTGTTTGAATGGATGGAAAAATTTCAGAGAAACTTCCGAAATGTTTATGACGGAGTCTCCATTCTTGAAGGGCCAAGAATAATGCCTGAAAGGCTGCAATAGTAAGAAGGCTGTATGATAAAATAGAAACAAAGACATGAAAGCCCACTTGGGACGAAATTGAAGGCGATAATATTTCAATGCTTTTGGCTTTCATGGTGATCGTTGTCGTGGCGATAGATAGAATAAGTGCACTTAGAGGGAATAGGACTAAAAGCAAATTTTGGGATTGTCTGCGAAAACTTCCAACTAAAACGATAAAGTTAACTGTAAAAACAATAACGGCTGTCATTGAAGCTAAGCTAAAAACTATCCCTTCGTCAGTTAGTATCCACTGGAAGCAAGCATAGCCGTTTAGGATGATTGCTATACCAGCTATGACAAACAGTATAAAAGGGCTCTTGTTGACCTTGTCGCTAAGCTGAAGGGCATGATAAATGGTGGCGATCAGATAAAACATTATTGAGGTAGTGGCGATGAGCATAATCTACATTAGCCTTGTTATTAAAAATAGAATAGTGTCAAAGTGTGTCAAAGTGTGCCACAGATATGATTGTGCGAAAAGGGCTGATAAAATCTTGAGAGCTTTATGAGGAGCGCCAACTAAAATGGCTAATTACATAGCTTTGAAAAAATTTAAAAAAATTGCCTTAAAAAGTTGAATGGTAATATGAAATAAGACTAATTTGGCTTACATTAAAAATATTTCAGATATAATATTTTGTATCTTAGGTTAACCCTGTGGTGACGAGTTTATTATGGCAATTTTTGAAAACCTTAGCGAGCGTCTGGCTGGCTCATTAAAGAAGATTTCTGGCAAGGCAAATCTTACCGAAGAGAATATTCAGGAAACTCTCAGAGAAGTACGGATGGCTCTTCTTGAAGCTGACGTTGCCTTGCCTGTAGTTAAGCTGTTTATTGAATCTGTCAAAAAAAGAGCTATAGGACAGAATGTTGGTAAAGGTCTTTCCCCGAGTCAGCAATTTCTAAAAATCGTTCAATCGGAGTTAGAGCGCATAATGGGCGAAAGCAATGAGGAGCTTAATCTTGCTGCTCAGGCCCCAGCAGTGATATTGGTTGCTGGGCTGCAAGGCGCCGGTAAAACTACTTCTGTTGCAAAATTAGCAAACTTTCTTGTTAAGCAAAAAAAGAAAAAAGTAATGGTGGTCAGTGCTGATATTTACCGTCCAGCGGCAATAAAGCAACTAGAAGTCTTAGCTGGTGAAGTAGGTGTTGAATTTCACCCTAGCCAGTCCTCTCAAAACCCCTCTGATATTGCTTTAAGTGCCCTCAAGTCTGCAAAAATTAAATTTATGGACGTTTTGTTGGTTGATACAGCAGGGCGGCTCCATGTAGATAGTGAAATGATGACTGAAATTCAACTGATACATGCCGCAGTTGAACCAATAGAAACATTATTTGTTGCCGATGCAATGATTGG
>Ga0308007_10000885_pt1 | contig 13373 bp, 10 predicted proteins | sample Neamet71_FD_203152 | JGI IMG/M metagenome (GOLD analysis project Ga0308007, IMG submission 203152) | Marine microbial communities from water near the shore, Antarctic Ocean - #71 | ecosystem: Environmental > Aquatic > Marine > Unclassified | place: Southern Ocean | collected 2014-06-07
TTAAGGGATTCGACGGAGAAGAAGGAGGTAAGGGAGAAAAAGGATTACAAGGTCTTAAGGGATTACAGGGACTTAAGGGTCTTAAGGGATTCGACGGAGAAGAAGGAGGTAAGGGAGAAAAAGGTCTTAAGGGTCTTAAGGGATTCGACGGAGAAGAAGGAGGTAAGGGAGAAAAAGGATTACAAGGTCTTAAGGGTCTTAAGGGATTAGACGGAGGAGACGGGACCCCGGGTAATAAGGGAGAAAAGGGAGAAGATAACACCGTAAAGGGAGAGAGAAATATGGTAATAGGAGCACTCGGGTATTTAAGGACCTCGGCCAGTAAAAGAGAAGAAAATAGAGGGGTATACACTAATGATATGTATAATCCTTTAAATTTAAAACCATTAATTAAAATAACCCATCGTACCGGAAGTTACATATCTAGCACAGCTTAAGTAAACTTTGTCATCAGTGAATATAGATCCCATGCTAGGTTTGCACCGGGGAAGTTACCAAAAGAATGATCTTGTAGTAATAGACAGAGTTCTTTTAAATTATTGTCATAATAAGATCTTTCTATACCCCCCTTTTTTGGGTAATCCAATCTCATAAGTTTATTCACTCGTGGTGCATATCGGGGAATTTTTAAATTGAGTGTGTGATACATATTTAAAATAAAATGAGTAAATTTTTTTTGACACTTAGGTAAAGTAAAATTACCTTTACATATATCATCTATAGTTCTTTTAGTATTTATTACAACGTCATTTCCAGATAATAAACTATGTAACATGTTATTTTGAGAACTTTCAATTGTGTATCCAAATTTTGTGACCCGTTTCATTGGGCTTCTTTTCTTCTTGGAACATCTAGACTTAATCTGGGTTTTAGACAGCTTTTGAACTAACTTAGGGGTTTTAGAATCTACTCGCTTACTTGGGCGACAATATGCAACCTTAGTAGATGTTTTACGACCACATGGTTTCCTTTTTGGCCATGCACATGCATCTACCCATTTCTCTTTATACCATCTACCTAAATTAGTTTTACCTTTTCCACCTGAGTATTTACCACCCTTTGCCTTGTATTCTCTAACTAGGCGTCCAGAGTCATACGCTCCCCATCTTCGGCCTTTAATAGACCTTTTGATTTTAGCTTTTATACTTAAGTACATTTTCTTATTGACTACATTATTAGGTGCGTCACCAGATTTTCCAAAAGAATTACGGTTTGTTTTATTAGCCCACCAAGTATGAGCTCTTCGCCAAAAATCAGCACCTGATACACGAGGATAAGAATCTGACATATCCTCGATTAAACTGGGAGGCACATCTCGTTTCGGAAACCCAGACCTGATCAGGATTAATAGTAAATATATCGCCACGTCCATTATATCTCCCTGGTCTATATCAACCTCCCCTGATTGTATACCAGCTAGTGCATATTTGTCTAAATATTCTGCGACCACATTTGCAATATTTTTAGAAGTATCATCAGGCTTAAAGAAAACTGCAGATGGCATGGATGATACCCGCCTAAACCATATGCTAATGAAACCAGGTTGTGTGTAGTCTCCTGCAACATATGGGTTTTCTGTAAAATTTTTTATCATTTCTTTATCTCTTTCGGCTTTAATTGCGGGGTCCAAATGCTCCATTCTTCTTCGTTTTATAAAATTGCTTGCATGCTCGACTAAGTCTTTTATAAGTGTCCCGGGATATACTCTTGCCCTAACAGCATCCTGTAGTCTGTTTATTGATACAAGTTTCTGTACTAATTCGGAAACATCATCTGGGAGTTTATTCAGGTAAGACTCTTCATCTTTAAAGTCAATTAGAGTACCAAATTTTAATTTTTTACTACCTGTTATAGCCTTTGGAAATTTCCCAATGCGATTAAAAGAATTTAATCTGCGCTTATAATCCGATAGACTCGATGCTACAGTAGGTTTATTCCATAGGATGTACATACTAAGATAACCAGGTCTCATGGGATCATTGGTCTTTAAATCTTTTTTATGACGAGTGATGTATCTCTCTCGGCGGTCTTTGTCTTTGTGCTTTGTATAATCCGATGCGCCGAATGCGCCAAATTTTCGTACGTATACCTTTCCATTCTTATTGAATGTTATTTCGTATTTTTTATTGCCAGACTTTAGTTTTTTAAACTTTATTACCTTTATTGTCATTTAATAATTGTAATAGAATTTAAATTATTTTTTATTATGTAGAAAAATTATGGATGATTATACATTAATTTAATAGTCTTCAATGTCTCCTCCCATAAAATATTCCCAAGCCTTTGCGCGCCTTTCCTTGAGATCGTCATTGTTGGAAAGAAACTTACGCCTTTTGAATTTATCTTTCCTCTTTTTCTCTTTTAGGTTTCGCTTCGCTCTCTTTGAGGTTTCTCTTCGCGCACTGTAAAACTTTGTTGCTTTGAACCGGTAGACCATTGGCATCCTTTTCTCTTTGAGTTTCATTCGCTTCACTCTCTTTAATACTCTCTTTCTTCGCCATCGCATACCGCTCCGGGAGGATGACCGAGCTTCCTCCCGCGGCATCTCAAGAGGTGTATACTTAGAAGGTTTATTATATTCCCACATATCAACATGTTTATCTACCAGGGTTGTTTTATTCCACCTAAGAAGGTGAAAGATTGGGAACGCTTCATCAGTTTCTTCTTTCCATATTATATTATCTATAGTTGATTGAAAAGTGTCTAGATAATTTAGAAGATATGGCTCGCCTGATAACATTGCAGTAGTAGGCTTATAATCCCGAGATATGTCAACAAGCACAACCTTCTTACGCGCAACTCTAATAGCATTTCTAATTATATTGCGATGAGCATCCATTGGCATTTCGTGAAAAGAAAACATAATAGACACTGTGTCAAACTCTTCATTACTTCCGAAAGTCTCTGCATTACCATAACGGTAATCGCTACCTGGATTAAATAGCTTAGAAAACCTAAGCATTTCTAGTGATGTATCAATACCAACACTTCCGGGCTTCGTGGAAAACCCTGTTCCGCAACACATATCCAAAACACTTCCATCTAATGAGTTATAAACTTCTTCTCTTATATTTCTACCACCATATACAGTCCTGTCTATAAATCTAGTCATCAATGGCGCCGTCATCGCATGAAGATTTCCTAGTGCCCCAGTGTTTCCTAGGTTGTGTATATTTTTATTGTTCCAATAGGGAACCAAATTCATGTATGAATAAATTATAGAAGATATAATACTCATCTGTTATAATTTATTATATTACATTTTTTTAAATTAATTTGATGTATTAATGTATTAATGTATTAATGTATTAATGTATTAAATTTATATGAGAATGTACATTTAATATTGCAAAACTCATAATTTTGTGTGTTAAGCATGATATGGCCGCCCGTATACATATTTCGTAGAATGTAGTACTTAAATCTATTTTTGTTTTAGATAAAACTTTTTTTAGTATCATTAGAAAAAATAACTGCTCGGTTGGGTCTTGTATATTTACATCTAATAGAGAACTGGTAACTATTTCATCTACTGCGTCTCCCTTTTTTATTATTTTAGCAGTTTTATATGGAATAATGAATACATTCTCCTGTTTATTTTCGGACTTTTTGGGTTTTTTTCGGTGTGCCATATTACATATATTTGCGGGACATGATTTAATTTTTCTTAGCATAGAACTACTTTATACAATTATATTATATTTATATTTTATAACTTTAAATAATAATTAGACCAAAAGAAGAGCAAAGCACGCGCATACTGTTGCGAAGGTGCCCGCGCGTATAGGCTCTTCCACCAGAATAGGAGTCATTGGGGGAGAAGGAGGTGGAGGAGGCCTAATAAAAAGAGTGATAACAATACATGCCCATACTACATAATCAAATGTGTTTCTAAAAGGGCTGATACCTTCATCAATTACCATATTCGGGGATCTATTTCTCTTAACATTAGGTTTTACCCGATGGTTAACAGGTGGGGAGTATGCGACTAGATTGCCATATTCGTTCGGATTAATTTGCCTAATGTATTTCTTATTAACGTTTGGTGGTGTATTAACAAAAGAACTGTGATTTTTATCACGTGGCTGTCCGGGCCGACTGTATTTAAATTTAGCCGATGACATAAACGCGCCCGTTCCGAAAACCAAAAGAGCTAACATTATATTTATAATTTTATATGTTTTAAAACTTTAAATCGGTTAGAGTCCTCATCCATATATGGCAACTCCGAACAAGTTCTGAAGAGAATGTATTTTAACTAAATTTATTAATATTCCTTGGAGATATATACGAATCCTTGCATATTTTGCGGGTATTTCCAAGTTTTTCAGCCGTGTAATCCAGTCCTTTTATTAGATTAGCCTTTTTTTCTTTTTCACTTTTCGCCCGGGGGAGTTTTTTCATAAAAGAGGTAAATATTTTATTAGCGGAATAAGTTCTTATGTCTTTACATGTTACGTCTTTACTTACATATTTTCTAAGAAATGTATTCAAATCGGATGAAGAAATACATTCGCGAGGAGAATAATAGAATAAATCCGGACCTCTAATAGTTTTTACTCTTTTAATGAATGTAATGCTCCTAGGGTCCGTTATATGCTTTACGTGAAATACACCCTTTTTACCTACGAAAGAAAGAGTGTTTCCATTTAGGTGTTTTTTTAATAGTGTTGTTATACCATATGATCCATTTTCTTTTTTATACGATTCATTACCTACGCGGATATTTAAATCTTCCATTAATTTAATAACATTTGCTATCACACAGTCCTTTGATAAATCATTCTTTGACATGTTTTTTTTTATCACTTTGCTATACAATGTGTAGTCGAATGAGTTCATTTTTTTGAATTTTTTTATCTTAGATTGTTCTATAAATGTAGGATTGTATATATATTGTTTTCGTTTTTTAGAATCATAACCAGTTGCCTGTATTTTACTCTTATCCGATGAATCTATTTTAACATCCGTCCACATTGGGGGGATTCTTAATTTTTTTATACGCTCTATGTCTTTAGAATTGGCCCCAGTGTATCTAAATTTTCCGTTTGACATTTTTCTAAATATTGTCATATTACTATACAGTACTACGAGTATTTTATAAAGTAAATAATAAACTTAAAAGAATGATATATAATACATTACAGTACAGTACATTATGTGGGACATTCTAGTAATTGATAGGTCAGCATCTATGATTGATAACATCGACAATATTAAAAAGGGTTTTAACGAACTAGTAAAAGAACAGGTTAGTCAAAAATCTGAAAATAGATTTACCGTTATGGGATTTAATACATCGGTAAAGATTTTGTCTGACGCTAATTTTCCAGAGGTGCCGGACGTATCGGGGGAAATTATTAAGGTTAAAGGAATGACTGCTCTATTGGATTCGGTAGGTATGGCATATAATCTAATTCTTAAACAAAATAAAATCAAGGATGTAACACTTACAATTATAACAGATGGAATGGAAAATTCTAGCAAGGATTATACCATTGAAATTCTCGATAAAATGAAAAAGGATATCGACACTGATTATAACCTAAAAATGGTTTTTATTGGAGCAGATGAAAATTGTCTATATGGAAATCCAATTGCTCTTCACGCAGGACAGTCTATTGATTGCAAGGGGGATCTACTACAGGCTATGAGAACTGCATCTAGTACTATATCAAGTCAAAGAGAATGTACTGAATATACCCCCGAAGGAGTTGTTAATATTAAGTCAACCGATCTATTGATTAATAAAGATATCCTCACCCCTCTGGTAATGACTCGTCAACATACTCTATTGTCGTCCGATGACGTCCCTTGCTGCCCACTTGTTAAAAGGTGTAAATTTGAAAAAATTTGTTAGCATTTCCATCTGGCTTCGCAATTAGTACACGTTACATAGGTAGTCATAGGTTCATCTGCGCTTCTAGTCTGCATCTGGTAATATACGGTTTTCATAGATTTACACCGGTTACATTTAAACATCCCATCCTCCGCAACTTCTTTTTTCACAATAAGTTTCGCCAGGGATTCTGCTTTTAAACGACCCCATACATCTGGATTTAATTCTTCTCTAGTGTATTCTGCCGCCTCATGTGGCTTAATATCTCCTGAAAGTAGTCTATTTTTAAATTGTTCCGCATTTGTAGTATAACTCATATTGGCTAATATGCGGCGTGCAATTGTAGAGTATTTTTTTTGAAAATACTTAGACGACCAACTTAATGTATGAGAATTTTGTTTACAATCTTTTATAGTTGTATTAAAAACCCCCTTTTCTAAATTTATAATCAATATATCTGTATTTTTAACACTAAGTAAGTTAGAAGACTTATTGATAAAAGTCTCTCTCCTGTAAGACATATTAAGTTTATATTATAATAGATTAAATTTTTAAATAGTGTATAAAATTGTAATCTATTGTATTGTATTGTATATTTAAGGCCTAGACGAGTGTTTATAATTTAATTATTTCTATATAATATTTTGTTGAGTCTTTATATATCAAGTTTATCTTAATATTCCATTGAGCATAATAGTTCCCTAAGTCTCTTTTGATCTTAATAGATTTCTTTTCGAAAAATTTACTCCGTAGAAATTTAAATCCATAATCTGAATCTTTATTGAGTATATCCGTTTCGGAACCATTTTCTCCGCAGTCAATAAAATACATAAAAGAATTAGGATTATCCTCCGTGAAAAGGTCTTCAGGATCCGGTATCGTTAGTGAATTAATAAAAATGGAATAACATTTATTATAATTTTCAAGATATAAATCTTGTGTTGATTGATAAATTGTCTCCGAGAATGGATTCATTATAAAAAATTCCCAACCATCGTGAATCATTTATATTAAATGCATGCGGTATCTTTTTATATTACTTAACGTTTATAGGCTTTTAATCTAAATCCTTTATCTCTTTTTTCTCAACTACACTACGCGGTTCCTCATCGGCGTCAACGCACTCTATTTTTTCACTGCACTGTTCGTCCGAATCCGACTCTGAATCATCGGAGTCGTAATCTTCTGAATCGTCGGAGTCGGAGTCTGAATCCGACTCTAAATATTCTAGGTCAGATTCCGTGACCATTTCAAACTCTGTCTCGATTATAGTCTCTGTTTCATCTACAACAAACGGCTTAACTAAAGGAGGGAATATATCCTTAAGAGTTTCTATGATTTCTTTTGTTATTTTAGTCTTATTTACGCAAATAAACTTAATAAATAAATCTCCAAATTCTCCAGGTTCTCCAGACACTGGCATACCCAATCCTGGGATCTTTTTCAACAGGTCGTCATCTAAGTTATTAAAAATGTCAATAGGTGGCCCAGAAATCTTATAGTTTTTACCACTTAGATGCTTAATATAGACAACAGGAGAATAAGCCTCTGCAAACGATATCTCTCTTTCAAGGATTAAGTCATTTCCGTGCCGGATAAATTCGGGATGATCTTCCACATCTAAACTCACAACTACGTCACCAGTCTCATACCCCTGTTTTTCATCTGCCATATGATTAAACCTTATAACCTGCTCTTCTATCATACCCGGTTCAATTTTAATTGAAAGTTTTTTCTTTTCTTCTTCAAATGACCCATCGGATTCTAACTTTTGGCGACGAAGAGCCAACTTTTTCTTTGTGCCAGTAAATAATTCATCTAGAGTTACAGACAACGTAAATGACATATCCTTTGTTCTAGGAACAGATGGGTCTTCGTCCGTATCCTCGTCCGTGGATACTATTTCTACATATCTCTTCTTCTTCTCAGACTTTTTTTTGTCTGAAATAACTTCTTTCTCGGGTTTTACCTTAGTCTTATCGTCAACTTCGGTTATATCTTCAAGACCTGTAGAATCGAAGCTGATTTTAGAAGAAATTGCCTTTTTCTTTTTCTTTTCATTAGGTTTAATAACCGCCTGACCTCCAAACTGAGATGCCAGCATCTCGGGTGTTACAATTTGTCCAACAGTTTTTGTTATTTGTCCCAAAACGTTGCTCATTTCCTCCGGGTTCATAGCCCCACCTGCCGTCAACCCGGCCGGGGGTTCAATTTGACTCGCAACTTGCTGAGCGAGCTTCATTATCTGCGCGAAATCGGGCACCTGGTCCATTTTATATATTATAAATATTTTAAAGACTAGTTTATACCGCACAAAATTAAAACTTTGCGTCTAGATCAATTTTTTTCTTTTTTTCAGAAGAATCTTCTGGCATAAATGTAACACTTTTGTTTCCATAACTAAGATTACTTTTAATTTTCTTAGGAGGAGCTATAGAGTTCTTAATTTGATCTATCTTATCGAATGCATCTTTTCCCTTAAAAATTTTATTTGGATCATTATCTATAATAATTAAAGGTACTTTATCTATAACTATATCACTTTCGAAAGTGTCTTCTTGAAAATTAATATAATTTACATTTAAAGAGGATAATTCTTTTGTTTTAATTAAAAAATTTATAGAGGCGGGGCACTTTGGGTGATAAACAACGGTTACATTGGAGACACTCATTTACAACTTATATATACATTTTTATTTAAATTGTAAACGTAGTTTAGTTTAATTTATCTCCTCCCTGAATAAACATAATTATTTTTATTAACCTTAACAACAGACGGAGTTGGTAATCGAGAATCGTCTATTTTTTTAGTATCGGGGGGCTTTGGCCTCTCGTCTATTATTCTCTTCGCCGATTTTAAAAGTTCTTGGGGTATTTTAGCTCTTACAGATCTAACATAGTTTTTCGCTATCAAATCGAAATCGTTTTCGTAAATCGCTTTTTCCATTATTTCAGTGAGTTTCTCTTTTGTTATGGTTGGCTTTGGGTTCATATTTTCATATTCTTCTATTACATCCGACAACTCGACATAAATTATGCGTTTTAGCATTTCGTTTATGTCTATTTTTCTCTCTATCGCAAATTTTATAGCAGTAAGTCTTGCAGGTATAGCGTGTTTTATCTGATATATATAGTCGTCAGAAGTTGTTAGAGTTCTAAACCCCGTTCTTCCAATTGCGTCAAATATATCTTCTTTCTGTATCAATGGCTTACCATTTAACATTCCGCTAGGATTTATAAACGAAGTTGGGACGAATGTTTTAATTTCGGTAATTATGTCTTTAAATATTTGTTTATCTTTCACTGGTTCGTCATATTTTTCAACCTCTATGTTCCAATAGTAGCCTGGAACATCTTTTAATAATTTATGATCTGCATTAGATATATAGCAAAATGTAATGTCTCGAGTAAGGACAAGTCTGTTTGTTTTTGATCTAAATTCTTCTCTACTATATACAACCTTGTCTTCTGTGCTCTTTTTATAACATATAAACGAATCTGTATCTAGAATATATTCTTCTGGTATAACTAAGTTGCCGTCTATATTATATTCTGTTCCTATCTTAATATTAGGTAATGGATATTTCATCTGTGTCTCCTTTGTTTTGTATATAGTTATAGAAGTGTAATTAGAATCTAGAAATTTATCCGTTGTTATTTTATTTTCTGGTGGGTTATCAGGTCTTCCTATAATATCTAACATTGTGTATGATTTCACGGGTACACTATTAAAGGATATTAGTGGTTTATCGGCTTCTTCGGGTCCTGGTTGTGAAATAGATATGTAATAATTATAAAGCCTATGTTTTTGTTCAATTGTTAATAATTTTATCTCAGGCTGAGTTAATCCGTCCTTTTTTACAAGATTTTCTATGTAATTTATAGAACTTTCAAGTGCATCTTTCCACAATGAGGCTAAACTTTCTGTATCGAAGTAAACATCTGCTATATTAAAATTTTTAATGGTGTCATCAGCTGGTAATACCGCTCCACATTTCATATCAAGCCATTTACATTTGAGTTTTAAACCCTTTACCTCTAGAGAATAAGAATTTTCATTATCACATGAGCTCTTATTAGCGAATCTAGAACATGTGTCTAATTCGTCTATCATTTTTGTAATTATTCTTTTCTGAGAGACTCCTTCCCTAAACATTTTAGCTTTTCCTCTAGAATCTATATATTCCACTAATATGTAACTATCAGATGTCATGAGATCTCCGGCTCCAAAATCCTCTGTAAAAATACATGGACCTTCTATAATTATAAAAGAATCGTCTACCAATCGCTTCAATTCTATGCTATAAATTGGGATGTTATATTCACTATATTTAACTGGGACTCCGTAACGTTTTTGCAGATCTTTGACCACGCTGTATACTTCACCAGGCTCTGGCACACCAATCCTAGGGCGCGTGGTATAAGTAACATTCTTAGCCGGAAGTTTTAAATATTCGTAATATGTATTGTATTCAATTGGGTCGAATTTTCTATAAAAACTTACGGTTTTTTTCCTAATGTATTCATTTTTTGTTTTAATTATATCTGAATATAATTCATATAAGTCACCGACTATAGGTACATTAAAATAACCCGCTAGATCTTCCAAGTCCTTGCGCGTATAATTATCAGTGGGTTCCCTGGAACCTGAGTAATATCTTTTAAAATTGGGGTAAACCCCTTCTGATATATAGTATGACCCTATTTTTATAAATTCAGGAGTCACCGTGTTTTCCCTACCCGGTAATTTTTTTCCAAGGGTGACATCATCTGGTTTTTGCAGACTCACTACGGGTGGTATATATGTATTATTTATTAATATCTGATGTTCTTTCAATTCTTTTAATTTTTTATCACTACGAGCCTGTCTAATAACCTTCAGGTAGTTACTCCAAGACCTATAAAGTCCCCTGTTATTAATTTCGTCCAATATAATATTATCATATATTTCAATATCGGTCCCTCTCATTTGTTTAATATACTTTATCAGACTTTCCGAATCTACATTTTTAATGAAAATAGAAAGTCTAACATCGTCTACCATTGAAAAATCTCCTTGAGTTATTATAAATTCTGATATAATAGGAGTGATTACGTTAGCATCATCCGCATTCCATCCGTCAACAGTTTCTTGGGTAGTCCTGCGAAGACCGGAGAGACTGAGATGAGGATTGGGTCTTGCGGTTGAAACATTAAATTTAGTAAAATATTTACACAGCTTAGAATATTCGCGCTTAATCAGTTCCTTATTTGATATATATTCTTCTGGGCTTTTAGAATGTTTATATATAATTATTTCTGTTATTCTTGCATATTCAAGCGGGGAACTTACTTTGCATATGTTGAATACCCACACTAATTCTTTCTGTGTTTCTATCCGTTCTGAGATAGTAGCCAGTCTATATATTCTCCTGGAAGGAAACTTATTTCTTTGTCTGAGTAAATAACGAAGACGATAATTATTTTCAATATAACCAGAAGGAACCTTTAGAATTGAGTAACTCTTTAGGGTATTTTCCCACTGTATACTCTCGGAATATTGTTCTAATATTTCATTTATTTGCAACGTATTTAAATCCGTGTTATTTTTTTTAAATTCAAGTATATCATGGTTTATACTTTCTAATCCTGTTTTATAATAATCATATTGTGAAGTAGATGGTTTCCATTCTAGAAGATATGATATTTTGTCTTCAATATTTGTTATACCGTCTAGGTCGTTTTCTGGTAATACCTTAGGGGTTTCAAACGTCAAAAGATCTAGACCACTTACTTGACCGGTTATAACATCTTTTAACTTATCCTGATAATTATTTAGTATGAACAATATTTTTGATATATTATAATCATAGTTAGAACTTGAAAAGTTAAATGCAGTCTCTTCTAATTTGTTTACAATGTCTGTACTATTTTCAAAATACTTAGAAATAAGAGATGACAATAAAAAAACTCCATTTTTTCTAGTGGCGTAAACTTCGGCCCTGTTTTTAAATAACTCAGAAATACTAGTGTGTCCGTTTTGTATATATAAATCTGGGTCTTCACCATAATTTAAATAATAACTTATTTTTCTTATTCTTTCCAGTAGGACGTCTAATGTTTTACCCCTTGGTAATTTCTTAGTATTTTTAATAAGAATTTCTTTTAGATCGCTTAGGTAATCTTCAAATGATATATATCTTTTAACTAAATCCTTTTTATTTTGATAATCTCCTACGAGTTGAGCGAGTGAAACTCTCAGTTCCCATACTTCTACTATTGATGTTTTATCCCCGGTTTTATCCTGTATTTCCATAAAAAGTTCGTCATCCATAGGTTTTACGGTTATAAATCCAGATAGATCATCTCCTAAATTATTTCTATCTACCCCTTCGCGAAATGCTAAATATCCTGCTGATCCAGACTCTCTATAGGAAGAAATATTATCACCTGGCAATGAATCAAATAACCAATCGGGTCTAGAGTATATATAATCCTTGAATATCTTATCAGATTCAATTTTATAATACTTAGAAATTTCCTCTCCCAATATACTTTTTAGAGCCTGATAATTCTCAGGGTGTTCTTTAAATTTAAACATGTTTTGCTTATTTTCTCTTAATTTCTCAATAAATGACATATATTTAAAAGTCCTAGATGGTATACAACTTAATAAAGTTTCCCTACTCATTTCCCGCATTTTGGACGCAAGTGTTCCTACCCGATCTGAATATCTCTGTTCGTCCGGCATTAACAATGTTGATCTATTTTCAATACTCTTTATATTAGATATCTTACTACTTAAAGGCTTTAAAGTCTTAAACCCATAATTATATTCGCTTAACCCACCTTCGTTATTCCAAATCCTTGTTGTTATTTCAAATGACGAAGAATTATAATCTATAACCTGCTTATATGATGTATATTCCTGGATGTAATCATGTATATCTTTATCGAATTCCTGTGAGATACCATTTTGTTTATTTTTATAATACAATTCTATATCATCGTCTGTGTAAGACGCTGGAATTTTAGGCGGATACACCTTTAATTTTGAACCTTTTACTCTCATTTGTTTAATTTCTTCCTGATGTAGCCTTTCTAATTTTTCTGTTATGTCTAGATTTAAATCTTGATATTGTTTTTTACCGGATTTATCATCAGATTCTGACATTTTTAATATAGTATACTCGGTCCTTAATAAGTCATTGTATTTTATATAGAATTGAGTTTCATTAATATAGTCCTCCTTATATGAATTCACTAGCTTTTCTTTTGTACTTCTTAATTCATTAATAAACTTCTGATTTTCTTCTGTTAATATGTATGTTTTTCTTCTAATATCTATATAATAATTAATTCTTAGCATCTCATTGTTATATTCCTCGTGGGTCATGCTATTTTCGGCAAAGGAAATTGATAGATTTTCCTGCATAGATTCTAGATTTGCCAGTTCATCGAATATATCATATGTATTCTCCTCTTCGTCTTTATAGTTGTCTTCCCTGGATGAGTCCGACGATTCCGAGTCCGACGAATCCGAGTCCGACGATTC
>Ga0308007_10000891_pt1 | contig 13308 bp, 11 predicted proteins | sample Neamet71_FD_203152 | JGI IMG/M metagenome (GOLD analysis project Ga0308007, IMG submission 203152) | Marine microbial communities from water near the shore, Antarctic Ocean - #71 | ecosystem: Environmental > Aquatic > Marine > Unclassified | place: Southern Ocean | collected 2014-06-07
ATTAGATCTTCTTCAGGTTGTGCTTGCTGCACCTGCGCCAGTAACGCAAGAGCCGAATCCGCTTTATACGCTTTTGATGTTTGGTGGCTTATTTGTGTTTATGTATTTTCTTATAATTCGCCCTCAGAGGAAGCGAGCAAAGGAACATAAAAATTTAACGGAATCATTAACCAAGGGTGACGAGGTCGTTATGAACAGCGGTTTGCTTGGAAAAATATCCTTGCTAGACGATGCGTATATTACGATTCAGGCCGCCAATAACGTTGAATTGAAATTCCAAAGGGCTTCAGTGCATGCTGTATTACCCAAAGGAACGATAAAAAAAATCTGATTCTCTCATGTTCTTATTGGGCTCTGTCTTCTTGTAAATGCTTTAGTTCATTTTCAGCCGCTCAGCTATGAACACCTGCTGTGATGAAATAGAATTTATTGTGATCAGTGAGGATTTATTAAAGTGCCAGCGAAATTTGGTGACAAGCTAGTAATAGCAATTTCTTCTCGAGCTTTGTTTAACTTGGATGAAAGCCATAAGGTATACCAAGAGTATGGTCTTGATGCATACTTTAAATATCAAGTTGAACATGAAGATGAAATTCTTGAGCCCGGCGAAGCTTTTCCTCTTGTAAATAAACTCCTTCGTATAAATGAAAATCTAGGCGGAGAGCCTAGGGTAGAGGTTATACTTCTGTCCAGAAACTCTGCAGACTCAGGTTTGCGTGTATTTAATTCTATTCAGCATTACAAACTTAATATTACACGCGCAGCATTCTGTGGGGGCGAGAGCCCTTATCGGTATGTTGCAGCTTTTGGTTGTCATTTATTTTTGTCTAATAATGCGGAAGATGTTCGCAATGCGCTTCATAGTGGAGTTGCTGCAGCAACACTTTTACCATCTAGAGTAAAAGAGAAGACTGGAGATGAGATTCGCTTTGCATTCGATGGAGATGCTGTTTTATTTTCAGATGCCTCAGAGAGGATATATAAGCAAGACGGTCTGGATGCTTTTACGGAAAACGAAAAACTATCTGCAAAAAAACCTATGGACGGAGGTCCTTTTAAGAATTTTCTTCACGCACTGCAAATTTTACAAGCAGAATTTTCAGAAAAAACTTGCCCAATTAGAACTGCCTTAGTTACTGCTCGATCTGCTCCAGCGCATGAGCGTGTAATTAGAACTCTTAGGGCTTGGGATATTCGTATTGATGAGTCATTATTTCTTGGTGGTTTAGAGAAAGGTCAGTTTCTTAAGTCCTATGGGGCGGATGTTTTCTTTGATGACCAACAAAAACATTGCGACTCTGCTAAGTCCCATGTTGCCACAGGACATGTCCCTCACGGAGTTGCCAATGAGGATATCTCATAGTCAGGCTTCAGCGCATCAAAATACAATAAATTTAAGCCCTATTCCCAGTAAAACTGATGCAAGAATTGGCTGTAAAATATCGCTAGGAATTCTAGCAGCTAGCTTGGTGCCCAGATGAATAGCAGGAAGAGAGCCCACTAACAGGCTTGCCAACAAGACTAAATCAACATTCCCTAGCAGAAATAGGTGGCTTAGGCCGGCTATAAGAGTCAGCGGAACAGCATGAGCTATATCTGTTCCTATTACATGCAATGCAGGCAATTTCGGGTATAAAAGCATTAGTAGAGCAGCGCAAAAAGCACCGGCACCAACTGAGGAGAGTGTTACGAAGACCCCTAATGCAATGCCGACAATAAATGTTATTTTTTTAGTGTGCCCCTGAAAAAAATCACAAATAGGACCGCTAGGCTTTTCAGATACATTTCTTAAAAAACGATTAAACAAGATCACCAAAGCAGTAACTACAAGCATTACACCAAGACTAGTAGTCAGCAGGGGCTCGTAGTCAGCTGAGTTAGTAAACACCTGACTGAGAAAAACAACAGTTATAATGGATGCTGGGATGCTTCCAGCGGCTAAACACATCACTAAATCCCACTGCACACTTTTTCGTCGAGCATGGGCTATGACTCCACTTGATTTAGTGAGGGATGCGTAGAGCAAGTCTGTACCGATAGCTACATTATAGGGTATCCCAAAAAGAATCAGAAGCGGGGTCATCAGAGACCCTCCTCCAACACCTGTCATGCCTATTATTAGGCCAACAAAGGCACCCGAAGTAGCATAAAGTATAAAATCCATTAGTATTTAGATGTTCCTAACTATACAAAAGCTGGCAACTTTAACAATTTATGACTATTCTTCAAAGTAATAGTTATTTTTATTTTTAAAATTTATATGTATATTTTGATTAATAGATTGAGTGAAATCGGCTAAAACCTCTTAATTTTTCCTTTAGGTTTCCTTTAGGTTTCCTGTTAGTTTTGGAGCAAATAAGTTAAAATATTTGGATATTATTCAATTACTATTACTTGCGATTAAAGAGAGAACTTATGTCATTAGACTTAGAGAAAATCAACAAAGAATTAAGGGAAAAAACACCTGAGGAAATCGTTAAGTGGGCTTTTGGTCAAGGAAAAACTCCTATTATTACAACAAATTTTCGTCCTTATGAGGCCGCGTTAATTCATTTATGCACAAAAGAATCGTCATCTATTCCTGTCGTTTGGTGTGACTCTGGATATAATACGGATGCTACTTATAGGCACGCTGAAACCCTAATATCAGATCTTTCTTTAAATATTTCTCTCTATGTGCCAAAACAGTCTGCTGCTCATCGCAATGTAGTTATGGCAGGTATTCCGGATGTCGATAGCGATCTTCATGCAATTTTTACTAACCAAGTTAAGCTGGAACCTTTCAAGCGAGCCATGACTGACCATAAGCCAGATGTATGGTTTACTAATTTAAGAAAAGGGCAAACACAGTTTAGGGATTCTTTGGATATTGTCAGTCAAAGTGGAGATGGTATCGTTAAGGTAAGCCCATTTTTTTATTGGTCTGATGTAGAGCTAGATGTTTATTTGAAAGACCACAGCTTGCCTAATGAGATAGATTATTATGATCCCACAAAAGTACATGAAAACAGAGAGTGTGGCTTGCATACTCAGTAACTGTTAATCTTTTTGCTGTTTATCAGAGGAATAGCTTGTGGAAATTGCATGTTTGGACTTAGAGGGTGTTTTGGTTCCGGAGATTTGGATCGCATTTGCTGAGAAAACTGGAATCGACGAATTAAAAAGAACTACGCGTGATGAGCCTGATTATGATGTTCTTATGAACTACAGGCTGGATGTCCTTAAAAAACACGGGCTCGGTTTGGCAGAAATAAAGGAAGTTATTGAAACACTGGCCCCTCTTGTGGGGGCAAAAGATTTTATAGATTGGTTGCGCGAGCGTTTTCAAGTAATTATTTTATCAGACACTTTTTATGAGTTTGCTCAGCCACTAATGAAGCAGCTCGGGTTTCCAGCGTTATTGTGCCATCAGTTGCAGGTGGATGAAGATAACAACATAATTGGTTATGCGCTAAGGCAACCTAACCCTAAGCGTCAAGCTGTAGTTGGCTTTAAGAGTATGTATTATCGCACTATAGCTGCAGGTGATTCATATAACGATACCACCATGCTAATTGAAGCCGATGCAGGAATTTTATTTCATGCACCTAAACAGGTAAAAGATGAATTTCCTCAATTTCCCGCTGTAGATGACTTTGAGGCACTTAAAAAAGAATTTATAAAGGCAAGTAATCGTAATATTTCTCTCTAAGTTGCTCTCTCTATTTATTCATAGGGCTGAGAGGTTATTTCGCTTTGCTTCTTTGTTCTGAGCTAGATGTAATCAGCGGTTCAATTTTGTCGAATATTTCTTGATACTCATCTTCTGCATTTGAGTCAGCAACTATACCACCGCCGCCCCAGCAATGAATATTATCGCCATCAACCACTAAAGTCCGTATAGCAATATTTGTATCCATTCTCCCTGCTGTGCTTATATATCCGATCGTTCCGCAATAAACAGATCGCTGACATGATTCAAGTTCATCGATGATCTCCATTGCTCTCTTTTTTGGTGCTCCAGTAATAGAACCCCCTGGAAAGCATCCGCGGAGCAAGGATAGGGGTGTTTGATCTTTGCGAATAGTCCCAGTTATCGTGCTCACCAGGTGGTGAACATTTTTAAAGCTTTCTAATTCAAACAACTTAGGTGTTTTTATGGATCCAGGAACACAAGATTTACCTAAATCATTTCGCAGCAAATCTACTATCATGAGATTTTCAGCCTTATTTTTTTCGCTATTAATTAGACTTTTTGCCTGAATAATATCAGATTGCTTGTCGCTACCGCGCCTTGCTGTACCTTTGATTGGCTTAGTTTCAACTTTATCTCCGTGGAGCTTTATAAAGCGTTCTGGAGAGAAACTTAAGATTGCTTGCCGTGTATCCCCTAACTGATAATAACAGCTGTATGGAGCCGGAAGGCTCTTGCGTAGCTCCTTGTATAGTTTCCAGCTGTCTACTTTAAGTTTTGCAGAGAAATGTTGAGCGTAGTTAACTTGATAGCAATCCCCGGCGAGAATATAATCTTTGACTTTACCGACAGAAGACAAATAATGATCTTTTTGAGTAGTCGAAAATAGATTTATATTGTAATTTTCTTCTTTTTTTACATTATCTTGCGTTCTATTATGAATGCATTTTAGAACTTCTTTTTTTAGCTTTAAAGGGCAGTCATAATTAAAGAATATCATAGTTTTTTTTGAAAAATGATCTAGGACTACGGCCCATTGGTAGTAGCCGACCCTCATATCAGGGAGGCTGTCAGGCTTCGGTAGCTTATAGTTTTTCTTTCTACCAAGATCATAGCCAAAATATCCCGCTATACCTCCAGCGAATGGATAGTCATCATAGGAGCTACTAGCTTTTTTTAATGATGAGAATAATTGCTCACATAAGCTAAAAGGCTCCTCGGTAGAGGTTTTGGTGCCTTGAGGTGAGATTGTCGTTGTTATGCATCCAATTGTTTCTAGCGTTATTGATGGATGAGCTGTGATTATATCAAATTGGCTGCTCGAACAAGCGGGATGACCGGAATCTAGCCATAGAGCATCTGGCAAGTGTCGAACCGACGCAAAAAGACTTTCGGGGTTCGCGTGGTAGGGGAGGTCGATGATTTCAACTTTTTGCATGGTGTAGTAGTCTACGTTACTTCGCTCTAATTTCAATCATGACAATATTGCAGGAGTGTTTGTCTTTACAGGTGTCCGTTAAAAGTAAAAAATAAATAATCAACAAAAAGTTAATAAAACCTAAAATCAAGAGGTAGTTTTTTGTAAACAAAGCAATGATCTTTTACCTAATATGGAGTATATATGAATTATTCAACCCCAGACCTTTGTGATGAGCATCCAAACCTTGTAAGTGTTGTAGAGCCAATGTTTGCTAATTACGGTGGAAGGGATTCTTTTGCTGGAGAGATCGTCACAGTAAAGTGCTATGAGGATAACTCATTGGTCAAAGAGCATGCAGGAAAATTAGGACTAGGTAAGGTTTTGGTTGTCGATGGAGGCGGCTCTATGCGTCGCGCACTATTAGGCGACCTAATCGCTAACGATGCATTTGAGAATCAATGGCAGGGCATCATAATCTATGGGTGTGTTCGCGATGTAGATAGTTTAGTTACCCTTGATTTTGGGATTCAAGCAATTGGAAGCTCTCCGCTAAAAACTCAAAAACGCGGTATTGGTGACCTAAATATCCCAATTACATTTGGCGGGGTAACATTTAATCCTGGTGAGTTTGTATATGCTGACAATAATGGAGTTATTGTATCAGCCGTGGATATTTCATGAAAAATTTGATCTCTAAAAGGTAAGAAAAAGGGCTGTAGAAACAGCCCTTTTTCATTTTAGCTTAAGAGTCCAGCTCCTAAAATTGATTCATTGTGTTGTCTTTACCAGAAGCTTTTAGTGCAGCCTCGCCAGCAAAGTATTCTTTGTGGTCATCGCCCATATCAGATCCAGCCATGTTCTGATGCTTAACGCAGGCAATATTTTGGCGTATTTCTTTGCGTTGTACGCCTTTTACGTAACCTAACATTCCCTGGTCACCAAAGTACTCTTTGGCAAGATTATCTGTAGAGAGTGCAGCGGTATGATAAGTTGGCAGGGTGATAAGATGATGGAAAATACCTGCTTCTCTAGCTGAGTCTGCTTGAAAGGTTCTGATTTTCTCATCCGCTTCGGCCGCCAACGTGGTCTCATCGTAATCAATACTCATAAGGCTATCGCGATCATAGGCTGAAACATCTTTACCGTCTGATTGCCATGCATCAAAGATTTGCTGACGAAAGTTTAGTGTCCAGTTAAAAGAAGGACTATTGTTGTATACAAGCTTGGCGTCTGGAACCTGTTCTCTAATAGCACTCACCATTGCGCCGATCTGAGCGATATGGGGCTTCTCTGTTTCAATCCATATAAGGTCCGCACCATTTTGCAGAGAGGTGATGCAGTCTAAAATACAACGAGCCTCTCCCGTACCTTGTTTGAACTGAAACAGGTTTGATGGGAGACGTTTGGGCCGTACTAGCTTCCCATCTCTATTAAGAACAATATCACCATTGCTGGTTGAGTCTAAAGTTACTTCATCGCAATCGAGAAATGAGTTGTATTGGTCTCCTAAATCCCCGGGCTCTTTGGTGACTGCTATTTGCTTAGTTAAGCCAGCACCTAGTGAATCAGTGCGCGCAACAATTACACCGTTATCTACGCCTAGCTCCAAAAATGCATAGCGTACAGCACGGATTTTAGCCAAGAAGTCTTCATGTGGAACAGTTACTTTGCCATCTTGGTGTCCGCATTGTTTTTCATCAGAAACCTGATTTTCAATTTGAATGCAACAAGCTCCCGCTTCTATCATTTGCTTTGCCATGAGATATGTAGCTTCAGCATTTCCGAACCCAGCATCAATATCGGCAACAATAGGAACAACATGTGTTCTGTGTGCGTCAATTTGCTTTTGTAGGTCTTTGGCTTCACTTGAGTTGCCAGCATCACGAGCAGTATCTAGTTGACGAAAAAGTCCGCCGAGTTCACGCGCATCAGCTTGACGCAAAAATGTGTAAAGTTCAGAAATTAAGCTAGCTACTGATGTTTTTTCGTGCATGGACTGATCAGGAAGAGGTCCAAACTCTGAGCGGAGTGCAGCAACCATCCATCCAGATAGATACAAATATCGACGGTCTGTATTACCATTAAAGTGTTTTTTAATGGAAATCATTTTTTGTTGACCAATAAAACCATGCCAGCAACCGAGTGATTGGGTGTATTTTGAAGGATCTGCATCATATGCAGCCATATCTTTACGCATTAGGTCCGCTGTATATTTTGCAATGTCCAATCCATTTTTGAATTGGTTTTGAGTGCGCATTCTTGCTACTGACTCTGGATTAATAGATTTCCATCCAGTACCGTTATCTTTTTTTAAAGATGCAACGGCATCGATATCTTTTGTATAGTTTGACATTTCTGGTCCTTGGTATTTTGAAAATTATAAAGTTAAATCTACCCAATGAATTATAGCTATCGACCCATTATTTATATACCCTATACACTCTATTCTCAGTATTTTCGGTGTGAATACAGATGACTATGACTAGTTTGCGAAATATGGATTTAAATCTGCTTGTATTTCTGGATGTATTGCTCAAAGAGAGGAATGTAACTAGAGCAGCTGAAAGCCTGGGTATTAGCCAGCCAGCCATGAGTAACGGGCTTAGAAGGCTGAGAGATCTTTTCGGAGACCCGCTGTTAGTGAGAACAAGCGACGGAATGAAACCAACAGAAAGAGCAGAGCAGCTTCAATCATTAGTGCGAAACGTACTTGCATCGATCGAAAAGGCTATAGAGCCAAGCGAGCTGTTTGATGCAAGCCTTGCCGACAGAGTATTTCGAATATCAGTTAGCGACTACACAGAGTCTACTTTGTTGCCACATTTAATGCGAAGACTGCGATCCGAAGCCCCAAATATAACCCTTGATGTGCTTACCCCTAGTGATATTAGCTATCAAGATGTGGAGCAGGGAACGGTAGACCTTGTTATTAATAGATTTGATAGTTTACCTCAGTCATTTCATCAAATGACAATCTGGCGAGATACATTTTCATGTCTTTTGAGTCACCATAACCCAATAGCTAATAATTTTAATTTGGAAAGCTACCTAGAGTCAGGGCATGTTTGGGTAAATAAAACAGGCATGGGTATTGGCGTGGGTATGGAGCCAGGAGCGACAAAAACACTTGGATGGGTCGATGAAGCGCTTTCTAGTATAGGAAAACAGAGGCGAATACGGTTGTTTACGAGGCACTATCAGGCTGCAATGCGCTTAGCTGAGTTACGTGACCTCATTGTAACTCTGCCCACCAAAGCAGCTGTATTACTCAAGGATAACCCTAATGTGATAATTCTTGAGCCACCATTCTCTATTCCTGAAATAGAGCTAAAAATGGCCTGGAGTCCTTTGTTGCAGCATAATCCAGCGCACCAATGGATGAGAAGGTTGATAGCAGACGTTGCCAGAGACCTAGATTAGCTCGCTATCTAGAACGATCATCATCTGTGGTCTATTCGCATAACAAATAACGAAAATACAGTCAGTTAAATTGATTAATGTCTGTGTATTTCCATACAATTAGGTCTATTCTCACAATTTTTAATTTATAGGGTCAATCATGACAGAGCGAATTGAAGTATGCGGCTTAAAGGTCGCAAGTTCGATTTACAAGCTAGTTAACAACGATATTATTCCTGGGACATCTATTGATGAGGGTGCCTTTTGGCAGTCCTTTTCCGATATTATCAATAGATTCTCTCCATCAAATAAACTTATGTTAGTTAAGCGAAATTTTTTGCAACAACAAATAGATAGCTGGCATCAGCAAAATTTTAGTCATAAATTTAACTTTTCTGCCTATAAAAAATTCCTTGAGAAGATAGACTATTTGCTTCCTATAGGCGCAGATTTTGATATAACCACTGAGAATGTAGATAAAGAAATTAGCTCTCAAGCAGGGCCGCAGCTAGTTGTACCTGTTATGAATGCACGTTTTGCATTAAATGCCGCTAATGCGAGATGGGGCAGTCTCTATGACTCATTATATGGGACTGATGTAATTGCGAATGAAAGTGATACACGCAAAACAAATAAATATAACCCATCGCGCGGCGCTAAGGTTATTAAATATGGTAAAGATTTTTTAGATAAATCAATTCCGCTCGTTGATGATTCGCATGCTAATGCTAAAAGATATTATATTGACAATGGAAGCCTTGTGGTTGAATTAGACAAAGGGGTAACTACCAGTCTTTTAGATTCTTCACAGTTCACTGGTTATGCTGGAGAGCTAGAAAATCCAAATACAATTTTGTTTAAAAACAATAGTTTACATTTTGAAATTCAAGTAGATAAAGAGACAGAAATAGGTAAATCAGACCTTGCTGGAGTCAAAGATATCCTTATGGAATCAGCTTTAACTACAATTATGGATTTCGAAGATTCAGTTGCTGCTGTTGATGCTGAAGATAAGGCTTTGGCTTATTGTAATTGGTTGGGGTTAATGAGGGGCGATCTCGAGGAAACAATAGTCAAAAATGGAAAGACATTTGTTAGAAAAATGAACCCTGATCGTGACTATATAAGTCCTACGGGACATTCTTTTTCGCTCCCTGGACGCAGCCTGCTCTTTGCGCGTAATGTTGGGCACTTAATGACTAATCCGGCTATTTTGGACTCAAAAGACAATGAGGTCCCTGAGGGAATAATGGATGCTGTAATAACTTCTCTAATTGCTATCCATGACACAGTGCGCAAAGGTGGTCTTCGCAACAGCAAGGCCGGGAGTATTTATATTGTTAAGCCTAAAATGCATGGTCCTGAAGAGGTTAAATTTACAAATGATCTTTTTGATGCAGTTGAAGACGCCTTGTCCCTTAATCGCAATACGATCAAGGTTGGAATCATGGATGAAGAGCGGCGAACGTCCGTAAACCTTAAAGAATGCATTCGCTCTGTTCGTGACCGTGTTGTATTTATCAACACAGGTTTCTTGGATAGAACCGGAGATGAAATACATACAAGCATGGAGGCTGGTCCTTTTGCTCCAAAAGCACAACTTAAGTCTATGCCATGGATACTGGCCTATGAGGATCAAAATGTCGATGTAGGGATAGCCTGTGGCCTTCCAGGCAAGGCTCAAATAGGCAAAGGGATGTGGGCGATTCCAGAAAATATGGCTGATATGATGCAACAGAAAATTAACCATCCAATGGCAGGGGCCAATACAGCATGGGTGCCATCTCCAACTGCCGCAGTATTACATGCTGTTCACTACCATCACGTTGATGTTTTTTCTAGACAAAAAATTCTGTCTAAACGACTCGCTGCAAATGTCGATGATATTTTAAAGATCCCTCTTCTTAGTGAGGTATTGTCGTTAGGTGAAATTCAAAAGGAACTAGATAACAATGCACAAGGAATATTAGGCTATGTTGTTCGTTGGGTAGAGCAGGGTATTGGTTGCTCCAAGGTGCCAGACATTAATGATGTTGGCTTAATGGAGGATAGGGCAACACTGCGGATATCTAGCCAGCACATAGCAAATTGGATTAGGCATGACATAGTTTCCGAAACCCAGGTTATGGAAACTATGAAACGTATGTCTCAAGTCGTTGATAAGCAGAATACTGGTGACCCGCTTTATAAGAATATGTCGCCAGATTTTGAGCAGAGTGCAGCTTTCTCTGCAGCTTGTGATCTCATCTTTAAGGGGGCTAAGCAGCCAAGTGGATATACTGAGCCACTTTTACATTCATATCGTCAAAAGGCTAAAAAGCTATAATTTTATTTTAATATTGAACCATAGAGCAGTTAGGTGCTTTGTTCGCCATTGACATAGCGGGTGCCTCCCACTTCAGCTATACGTTTTTCATCTAAATCTTCTGATAGGTCAGGGTATTTTGGCTGTGTCATGTAGCGAGCAAACCAGTCATTTAGTAGCTCGTCATCCTTGATTAGCTCTCTTAACACTGACTTCACTTGATCTATAAATATAGGGTCTATTGTAGTTTTTGCCATGCTTGGTGTAAGTGGCGGGTCTTTGTAGTAGCTCGAATAGTTTCGTGATGCCAACATACCTGTTAAGTCCCCAAGCATGTCTATTAAAGACGGCGAGCGAAACCCGATTGAGTACGTGACGCAGTCAGTATGAGCTACACCCCAGTGTGCAATTTTTGGTGGCACGTATAGCATGTCTCCAGGATTTAAAATCCACTCTTTCTCTGACCTGAAGTCACTTAATATTGTTATAGGGGTATCTGGTAAGGTTGGAGTCATAGAGTCACAAGCTTGGCCTATTTTCCACTTTCTTTGCCCTGAACCTTGAAGGAGAAAAACATCATAGTGATCGAAATGAGGGCCAACACTTCCCCCTGTAGGGGCGCAGCTCACCATAATGTCATCTATCCTCCATGGAGGAAGAAAGGAAAAGTAATCCACAAGCTCTTTGACTTTTGGAACCCAGAGATCTACAGCTTGAACTAATAGCGTCCAGTGCTTCTCAGGCAAATTTTTAAAAATATATTCATCGAATGGGCCGTGCTTTAGGGTCCAGGGTTTTAGCTCTCCTTTCTCAAAAATAAGTCTGGATTCAACATCCTTGTCCAGCGAAAGGCCTGCTAACTCATCTGCTGATATTGGAGATTTGAAATTTAATATAGCATTTCGTATTAGTAAGGGTTTCTTTTGCCAATACTCAGTCAAAAATTGATCAGCGGAAATATGGCCTAATATAGAGGGGAGGTCTTTCATTTAAGAAGATCCTTAAAAAATGGACACGTGAAAAAAAGTTATAAACCAGGAGCCTGTTTAGATTTTTTTGGCCTGATCAGTAGCATTGCCAATATATGTGGATGGAGTGAGTATTCGAAGTTCTGCTTTGGCTTTTTCAGGTATTTCTAGGGTTTCAATAAAATTTAACAATGTGTTCTTTGTGATACCTTTCCCTCGAGTAAGAGCTTTAAGTTTTTCATATGGCTCTGGTATGTTATATCGGCGCATTACTGTTTGAATTGGTTCAGCCAATACTTCCCAGGTACCATCTAGATCATCAGCTAAGCGCTGCTGATTGATCTCTAGTTTTTCAATGCCTTTTAGAGCTGCCTGATAGGCTATCTGGCTATAACCAAAACCAACTCCCATGTTGCGCAGGACTGTCGAGTCAGTCAGATCACGCTGCCAGCGTGAAATAGGAAGTTTTTGGGCCAGGTGCCCGAATAGTGCATTTGCAATACCTAAGTTCCCTTCAGAATTTTCAAAATCTATTGGATTCACCTTGTGCGGCATAGTCGATGAGCCTATTTCTCCATCCACCGTTTTTTGCTTAAAATAACCTAGTGAAATATAACCCCATATGTCCCTGTTAAAGTCTATTAAGATTGTGTTAAATCTAGCAATTGCATCGAATAGCTCAGCAATATAGTCATGAGGTTCAATTTGAGTAGTGTAGGGGTTCCAGTTTAAGCCTAGACTATGAACAAACTCTTGAGCAACGACTTCCCATTTAATCCCGGGGTAGGCTATAAAATGCGCATTGTAATTGCCAACAGCCCCATTAATTTTTCCCAATAATTGAACTCTTTTTATTTGCTCCACCTGACGTTGCAGCCGATAGGCAACATTGGCCAGCTCCTTGCCTACGGTTGTAGGTGACGCTGTTTGGCCGTGTGTGCGAGAAAGCATCGGTATATCCGCATAGTTTCGTGCCATCTGGGAAATTTTGGATACTATCTTTTCGGCATGTGGTAGTAAAAAATTATCTCTACCTTCTTTTAGCATTAACGCATGAGAAAGGTTGTTTATATCCTCAGAAGTGCAAGCAAAATGTACAAATTCAGATATCTTTGACAGCTCTGAGTTACCTGCAATGCGCTCTTTGATAAAGTATTCTACAGCTTTAACATCGTGATTAGTTGTTGCCTCTATCTCTTTGATACGCAGGGCATCTTCTTCGTTAAAATTCGAAGAAATGGCACTAAGAATACACTTAGCTTCGTTGCTAAGCATTGGGATTTCTTCTGTCTCCGGATGAGCTGCAAGGGTTTCTAGCCAGCGCACCTCTACGTAAACACGGTACTTGATCAGAGCAAACTCACTAAAGGCGGCGCGAAGACCCTCCGTTTTTTTGGCATAACGACCATCAACTGGGGAAATTGCTGTTAAGCTGGAAAGTTTCATTGCTAGTTCCGGTGGGGGTTTTGATGCCCGCTTGTGCTAAGTCAATTTATAGAATTTAAATCTTACAATAATTCTCATGCTATTACAGGTGAAACTA
>Ga0308007_10000892_pt1 | contig 13299 bp, 5 predicted proteins | sample Neamet71_FD_203152 | JGI IMG/M metagenome (GOLD analysis project Ga0308007, IMG submission 203152) | Marine microbial communities from water near the shore, Antarctic Ocean - #71 | ecosystem: Environmental > Aquatic > Marine > Unclassified | place: Southern Ocean | collected 2014-06-07
TGTATTGAACATTGATCCCCGGGGATATAAAATATTTATTGATTTGGCTATATCGCAGAAGTTATGTGACACGGGTGCGATGATAATAATGTTAGAGTACTTGGAGTCGATCCAACAATCGCACTCGCGAAGAGAAAGTATCCATAATATAATTATTCGGTTGCAAAATAAATTAGATAGTAATACTTATAGGAACCATGATTCGGAAGCATCGGCGTCAGATTCTGATTGGAGTATAGAGGGGGAAAGTCCGAGAGGTTGTGATTATTAATACGAAGAGAATTATTAATTTTTGTAGTAAAATTAATCATTAAATATTTTAATTAAAGGGGATTTGCTTGACAGCGAGGGTGAGCTCATCTAGATCAGTAAGATTTTTTTCCGCGTCAATAATGATAGTATTAGTTATATATGTGTCGTTAACGAGCCACTCTTCATGTTTTTGGTGAAGCGCCGTCAGATATTCAATGCTAATGGTATTCTCTTCGGATCTAGATCGCTGTACGATGCGTTCCATCGATGTTTGTGGCGAACATTTAAGATAAATATATCGAGCATTATCAAAAATGGATGAATATTTTTCGGTCATCGTAGTAAACCATGTATTGTAGATGATCCAGTCAATTTCTGAAAGGATGCCAGAGTCTTTGGCTGCGGATGCGAAGACATTACGATCACAGAAAACCGATCGCTCAATAAAAACATGAGTTTTTTGCGAATCAATTGAATCGAGTTGCATAATGCGAGTGATAAATGCAAAAGATTGAAAGGAATAACAAAACTTTTGCATATCATTATAAAAATGTTCGAGAACATTGATCCCATTGGAATCTTTGGTATTTTTCCACTGATCAACTGGTTCTTGCAAAAACTGGGCATTACTAAAACCCATAAAATCTTGGATGTTTTTCAAAAAAGTTGACTTGCCGGATCCGACATTACCTTCGATAAAATATATCATGGGGAGTGAATTTGAAGATGCAGACATTTATACAATTTTAATTTTCTTGAATAAATTAAAATTTCATTTTTATTGGTTTCAATCAATCTCCTCATCTGAAGGAGAGTCTTCAACTACCCATTCAGCATCTATCGATGGGTCGAGTTTCTCCTCCGCTGCAAGGCGATGAGCACGATGCGTGGTACCCTGTGTGCTTATGAGAGGTGTGGGTACAGGCACTGGTGGGTTCAAGTGATCACGGATACGTTGGTATCGCTCAGAGTCAATTACTTCTCGCAGAACACATTCTGGTGAAAATGTTTTCATGGTTGTGAGCGTGGTCAGAATTGTTGGCGAGAAGCCGCCAATAAGACACACATTCGAGTCGGAGTTGGTCGCTGGGAAATCAAGAGCACCTCCGACATTCCAAAAGATAAGCGTTGGTCGTCGTAGCTTACGTTGAGCAAACAACTGATCAATTGCCGCAAGATTGGTTTGGTTACCTTGCTGATCAAATTGCATATCTGAAATACAAATAACGCGCTCCGGCATATCTTCGGGAGATAGTTTATATTGATCATAACGCCGAAGAATAGTATTGAAGACTTCATGGAAATTTGTATTAAATCCATGACCAATTTTTGTGACTTCCTGCACCAATTCATGCAAAGTATTACCGGTTAGTGTATGAAACTCTGGTGATTGTGAAAATCCAATGATGTGATTATTCCAAGGCGCTTTTGAAGATCTTGCAATCAAAATCGATAGTGCCGTACTCACTGAGATTGGGCTAACTCCACAGGCCTGGTTGCCATACATTGATCCAGACGTATCGGTAACAACGATGGTTTTTTCCATACTACCATTTTTAATCGCAGACTTTTCAATTTCAGCCCATTGAGCCTCGATAAGAGGGTCGCTATCAGCGACACCTGAGAACATTCCAGTCAGATAGCTTTGTACAACTTGATGAGGATGGAGTGTGGCAGTATTAATTTTTACCGTCCTATCTTTTTTCGAAAGTTTCGTAACCCAATCTCTAAACCGGTCCTCATCATTCTTAGCAAATGCTTTGGCAAGTTTTTTCATAGCTTGACTCGGGACTTTCGAATAATCAATTTGATCCCATTTTTTACCGCAACACAATGTTTCAACAACATTTAGTACAGCACGCATTTGTGTCAGCCGAAGTCGATAACCTTTTGGGTGAATTTTCCATTCAGTACATAGTTGTTGTACTAGACCGAATTTCTTATCATCCCCTGATCCTTCTGTTTCTGCCCATTTTGCAGCCAAAGATATGGGCTTTGATTGTTGAAAATCAACCCAATCCTGTTGTAGTTGATTTTTAAATATCTTGATTGCCTCATTCTGGACGGCTTTGGCACAATTGAGTGTGGATTGGTCAACATTACAACAAAAGTTGCCATTAACCCACAGAATATCATCTAATTTAAGTTTCTTTGGAAACAGCCAGTAAATATCATCCCATCTACCATATTCAGGAATCAAACGAATGACTTTGCTCATTTCATTTGGATAATTGATCAGCAGCCATTGAAATGCTTTGCGACCAAGTTCTCGCTCACCCTTTCCTTTCAGAACATCACGTGTATTCATTACAAGACAAAATGTATCTTGAAGATTTTCTTTTGCTGATTTTTCCAGGAAACCAGCCGCGTACACAAAATTCAGTCCCCGGATTCCTTTAAAAAACCACGAAAGTCTACCATCGCATCTCCCTGAAACATCAGGAGTTCCATATGATACAGCTCCATTGGCTGTAGATGCTGCTGGTACATTCATCGCGTTGTGAAAGTTAGTTGAGGTCATTGTTCTATTTCATTTTATCAGTTTAATCTTTAAACAAGGTTAAATAATAACAAAACTAACTTTTGTATCGTTTGTGATATCAAGCCGATAATCGAGTCGTGTAATTTCAAGATTAACATCAAGGCGCGGACAAATGTGGAAGCAATTTATCAGTTATAAAAGAACCATCATCATAAGTTTTGAAAATAGAAACAAGTCATTGAATGCCGAAAACTTACTTGCGCTAAAATCAGACTATATCGTTCATTTCGATTGACAAAACCTATATGACATGATTACGTACAAACATAGTAAGCCAACGATGACCAACATCATTACTGCGCTCCCATGTTTTTTTATCAAGCGCCCCGGCAAGCTTAATTGTCGAAAAAATCTCATCTGAACCAAATGTAGAACGATGCGGATAATTCATAATATAATCCTTTCCAAATGGTAATTTTAATTCTTTTTTCTTATAAATTTGTTGCGCCAATATATGAGAATTCGGCCACGGCCATGTCCAAGCCGTCCTAATTAAATATTTCGACGGCTTGAAGAAACTCGTGATACGTTTAATTTGCGTTTTAGTAATGTTATCATCAGCATCAAAGACAACGGTATGAAATTAATTATTTGGGGTTTTAATTGGAATTATTGGTTGCGTACTTTATCAAATAATTCGTGGAAATGAAAATTATTTATTTGAAATCTGAAATAAATAATATAATTATAAATGAACACCATTGACATAGTTTACATAATTTATATAACATCATTGGTAATATTTTTATACTATAATGGCTTTTTGCAATATCAAAATGAAGGCGCGCCTGGTATTTATTCAGCAGCAGCAGATACAATTATATCATATACCCACGCTTAAATCATTATTTTGACTGTCGACCCGATACTTGCTTTATTTTAAGAGATGTTGCTTCTATTGTCGGGCCCCGCATGGCCGCCATCATTTCTTGAATCAATACTTTTGAATTTTCCTGTGATATCCCATAATTTTCGAGAACTGATCTCGCGTCATCCTCCTTGGTTTTCGGTGTTCGCGTTCTATCAACCTTTTGTTTTACTAATGGTAAAAATTGTTTGCCCTTATATTTAAGACCCGGCTTGTCTTGTTTTTCAATAAATTGGGCAATCGTACAAGTAAGTTCACTCTTTCTTTTCCTAAGAGTTTTGGCAAGCCCTGCGAGTCGTGTAATTTCAAGATTAATAGATTCTAACTCATTAATATGACTTGTTATCGACATTATTTGATATTTGACAGAGCTCTTTAAAATATTTTGGTTTATATAATTTTTTGAAGAAAGTAAAAAATTATATTTTACTTTATAAAAATGTCTCAATACAAAATAATTCGGTGGGATGTAGTTACAGATTGTAATGGAGTGCTTCGACCAATGATATATTTCAAGCCCGACATAAACATAGTATTACAATTGCAAAATAATTCAAATTATCTATATTTGAATATTAACAATGCTCAATCTTATTCTGGTATAATGCAACCAGCATTAGTAGATACAGCATCGCAGCAACCAAATTTCCGACCAAATTTCTACGAGGCGTGTCACCTATACTGTGCAACATTAATCGAGAATGTCTGGAATGGATTTCCATCGATTGTAAGCTACGGTTCATTTTCCGTTTATACTAAACCCATCATTCCTTCGTGTTTGCGTGACCAAACTCAACCCATTGCTCAACCCATTGCTCAACCCATTGCTCAACCCATTGCTCAACCCATTGCTCAACCCATATTGCAGAACCGGACATCTGCGATCATTCGGGATTCAGATCGGGATTCTCATCGGGATTCAGATCGGGATTCTCATCGGGATTCAGATCGGGATTCTCATCGGGATTCAGATCGGGATTCAGATCGCGATTCCAGATGAGAGCTGCGAAACACAAAGTTTGGCAAAAAGTTTATTTTAAACTTTTTTTCTAAAATAAAACGCGTGGTCAGTCCATATCATCTGAAAGTACATTAATATCAAGTGACGCTGGTCAGACAGCTTTGTATATAGCACCCAGACTCGGAAAAGCGGGTACTCGAGAATATAATGAACATTATAAAAAGCTGATGGACAAACATCGCTAACAATTGCCTAAACCAACCGATAAAATATGAATAGTGTAAATATAATATCATATTCATACGATAGCACAGGTGGATTAATAGAAGCATCATAATATTAAGTTGTGAAAATCAAAACTTAACAAAGTATAAAATAAATTTATTTTATTATCCGGATAATAAAATAAACAATTCAGTAATATTATGAAGTCAATAGCCCATATAATATTGAGCTTATGTTTATTAGTATGTTATATATGTAACAACCGGAAAGACATAATCGAAAATTTTGATCCGAACCCATATACACCTATATCTTCAGTCTGTCTATTTAATACATCACAGACATGTGATCCAACAAAAACAGGATCTGATACTTCTATCCCAGCAACTCTGACCGATTGTGAAATCAGAGGACCAAATAATGAAAATCCACGGCCGTCCACACAACAGACTCCACCTGTAAATTTTTGTATTCAAAATGGTATGGACATTCCTGGCCAGAATTGGTTTGGGAATAAAACAATTACGACGTATTCACCTAAAATGAGAGCGACACCGTGTGAACTTAATAATTACAGAAAATGGCCACCGACAAAACGAGCAACAACCGGGAAACTCGCCGATATCCCAGATCCAACTAAAATGGGACAGAGATCAACTGGTGGGGTATCTGAATCAACCGGAACTGGTCTACTAACAAACGAGGCAGTACTTAATCTTTGCAAGTATGAACCGTTTGACAACCAGCCAGAATCACAATATTGTGGATGTACATCCCCACTATTATATAAAGATGTCATGAACATACCTAATCCACATTATGTGGCGAATCCTGGTACCCACATGTCCCTCGGCGGGCACGAGGTCGGCCTGGTGCCTCGAGCGAGTGATCCGAAATTTTTATATCAACAATATGTCGCAGACTTGTGGAAACGAGGCATGCTGCCTAAGTCGGGAGTACCACTGGAAATTGCAGTGAGAACCAGCACCCCTTATGTTAAAAACGCTAATGGAAAAGGCGGTGGTACAGGAGGTGTATCAGATTTTTTTACCCGATTGGGTGTTATTCAAATGGATCCAATTCCCGAGGGGCAGAAAACTACTCTCACCGGTCCATACTTATCGCCCACAAATTATAACAAAAACTCGAGCGCCCAGGGCACGCTGGAACAAGCGCTATTCCCTAACGCTGATGGTACGACTAATACTGGCAGTCCCGAAGAATTGGCGGCTTGGATTCCCCCAACAATGGAAGCTATAGGAGCAGCTTTCAGTTTATATACAACGGGACAGCGAATGGATGCTATTGCAGCACCATCCACCGCCGAAATTAGATTGGTATGCCCACCCACCACGGCAGCACGACCGGAATATTTTTCGATGTTAACAGGTTCTGACTGGTGGAATGCAAAATGTGTAAGTGGTCAAGATTTGTGTCGGGATGCAATAAATAGTGATACGCTATGGCCTGCTGGACAGGCGACCCCCCCAGCATCACTATTATCATCAAATAACGCATCAGGATTAAAGTATAATTTTGATACGAGAAAATGCAACTTAGTATGTAATACTGGATATTCTCCTGGAGCAAATATCACAATTGGAGGATTATCAACACCGAAGTGTGCACTAGTAACTGTGGCGGCGAAGCAAACAGTTAGTTGCACAACAAATAGTTATTATAATACAGATAAAGATGCAAAAAGAACATTTTTGGCAAAAAATAAATCTGCTGGATTAGCTAATAATGCAGCTACATGGAGCTTAGTTGGTTCATCTGGTACCCCCGCCAAGACCGGTGCCAACGAACAGCCCGGTGGTGCAAAGGATGTTAGAATTTATGGATCAACTATCGGGGATCCATGCGGTAAGAAAAATTATTGCCAGCTATCAGCAGATGTAAATGGAAATGCGGCCATCGGAAATCCATCTGTTTGTGTGAGTAAAATAAACCCGGGTAAAACGTGCACAGGCACGTCGCCTGGGGCGACAGGGGATAGTAAAATCCAAGTTGATTGGATCAGTGGTATCCAGTGTTTGGGTGGTCAGGAGTGGGATAATCTACCACTCCCTGGAGGTAATAATAGTACACGCGTACCCGGAGCAGATGCTTTGGCGACTATTGCAACAACATCGAACACCGCGGTCGCTACAGAAAACTATGCTATTGATTTTCGCAGAGACCAAGCAGAAGCAACATATGGTCGCTGTGGATTTATTCTGGGTAATTCGGGTGGCAGCAGTACTGATAATAGCGCAAATGAAAAACAGTGTTGTTCAAATGCTCATATCGTAACGAATTTTTCAGGACAAGGCAACTCAGGATGGGGTGGCTGTACATCAGTCGATTGTCTGACTGATCCACAGGGAAAGATGTTGCGGTATAATGCGGATGATTCTGAAACAACCCCGGATGGTAGTGGTAATAGTGGTGATACTGGTTGTGGTATGGGCAAAGGTGTCACCAAATCCGATGCCAAGTGTTGGAATGCAGACGGAAAATATGGTACGGAATTAGGACCAGCACTTAAAGTTTCGGCGTTTTCAGGTGATGTTGCAACTTGGGGAGACGCTCATATGGCGAATCTTGGACCCATAACCAATACACAAGGTAAATGTATTTACCAACCATATGGAGCGAAATGTGATCCAATGGCAGACAATGATCAGTCTTGCGGAACTGGTTTAAAATGCGTTGGAGGTTTATCGGGAGGGTCGTGGGACTCAAAATCAACTAATACAGGTGGTCGGTGTCTGGTAGATACAGCAAGCCGCTACTTCAATGGATCGATTGGCTGCCTCGGTGAATTTTGGTATTGTGATACAACATCTCCAGGTCCCGATGGGAAATCTGGGTGGGCTGGTCCACAGGGTCGTGCCGATCCTGTCATGAAATGGGATCCAGTCGGATGTGAATCATGCAATGGCGCTACACCGGGGTCAAAATGCGGAACACTTAAAAAAGCGGTGAATGGAATTGCTGTTGGTGGCAGTACAGGGGGTTATTGCCGGCCAAAAATTAAGCCCGGTGAATCATGTGGAAGAAATATATTCGATAGACAAAGTCAATATACAGAAACCGGCAATTCAACAGCATCTTCGAATGTATGTGAGAAAGGTACTGGTACTGGGGCTACCGGTAATGGCGGAGCTGTGGGAACTGAATATTATTGTGCAATTACCGGGGCAAAGGCCGGCACCAATACCAAAAACGGGGCTGGGCAAGCCAAATGCATTGAAAAATCCAAGACATTTGGCAGCCACAGAATTCCAGCTGGATTTACTCGGGCAGATGGCGTGGCCGACAAGTTGCCTGAAGGAGTTCAAGCGACTGTTGACATCTTCACATGGGCGTATCAATCAACAGATGCAAAAATAACTGCATATGAAACAAAAGTATTAAAAAATGTGACCGGCAAAAACTTGCAGAAGCAAACATGTTTACCAGAAGGCCAGATTCCTCTTAATGGACACAACACTCCATCCGGCACGCAAGCTGGTCGGGTCAATCGTTTTTGTTCTATGACAGGGGAGGATTGTTCCGATGGTAGTGCCATCGGTCCTAACGGATGTCCAGAAGTTGATCTGTCTAGAGCACAAGATAAACTAGGTGCTTACAATTGTCAGTATTCAATGCAGTGTAAAGGATCCAGCGGTCATGAATCTGATGGCGGGTTATGTGTAGGATGGAATAGTACAGATGGCGGAACATGTGTACCGCGTCAAACAGAACTCGCCCCATGTGGTCTACAAGTAGCGAATGGTGGTGGGATAGCATGCACTGGGACAATGGACGTCACTGGGACGGCATATACATGCTCACACAAGGATATGCAGAACGATGGGAATTGGGATGGTTATGGTATGTGTGGAAAAGACAGTAGTGGTCTACGGATGAACTGTGCACTTAATGGTCTATCAAGCAGCAACACGGCTGTATGTCTACCCAGAGCTCAATCAAGTGGTACGGCTGGAACGATAGCAGCTGGCGGTTCGTGGGCTACTGCATGGGTTGGAGATTATATATGGGGGAAAGCAGGAACTAAAGAAGGTGACCCATGTTATTTTAGTTATCAATGCGGTGCCGGTGACAATGGCGCTCCACCCGCTGGTTCGACAAATGCTACAGACTTTGATGGGATCTGTTTTAATTGGAACACCAGCACTGGTGGCAAATGTATAACAAAGCTCGGAATTGGTGAAAATTGCGGAGCCGGAAAAAATGGTGGACCCACGTGCGGGGGGTACATATCGGCCGCTGAATCAGAAGCTAGCAGGAAGCCTCCTGGTTGTAAGAGCACTGCAGAGTACGCAGCGCTGTCAACAGCGGAGAAGAAGAAAAAGAGCCAGTGCAAGTCATATACTGCTCCCTCAAAGGCACCAGCATGCACGAATTGTTCATTTGCTCCGAAGAGTGGTGACCGGGCGTACGAGGCTCCTGGTCGCATGAAAAATGGCAAGCTCACAACTAGTGCCAATCGCGACGCTGCGTGCAAGAGCGGACCATGGGAAGAGGTGAAATATGCGGAGGACAAAAATTGTCAAGATGCTCTTGGTATCCCCCAACCCTGTTATAATCACGCGGTAACATCTAATCAAATAACCAATATTTGCAAACCTGGGTTAAAATGTGCATTAACAGGTACATGGCAAGGTTTACCTGGTGGGACCTTCCCAACAACATTTAAAGCTGAATGTGTTGGCGAAGGCCGCGCCCAGAACCTTGGATTCTTGAGTTCTTTCGACACAGCGGAAGGGACAAAAGATGTTGTAATAAAAGATGGTAAGGTTGATAAGCAAGGCGATAATGGACAGCACCCCTATCGGACAGGCTGCAATGGTGGAATTGATTCGGAACTCGCCGGGGTACAGATAGGGTATCCAGCTGCCTGTAATAACTCGTGCTGGTTCCCTTCGCAATGTCTTCATTGTGTAGGCACTGGTGTAGCGACCGCCGCTGGTGTGACGAAGACTAAAGGCGACCTCATCACACGAGCCGAAATCATGACGCAACTTGCTACTTATAAAGACGGATCGGCTGGACAAAGCTCGTCGCTTGTAACCGTGTGTGAAACTCTTGGTGGTGAAAATCAAGGTGGATGTACAAAAAGGGGAGGAGAAATTAGAGGAGTGTGTGTAAAAGGCCTCCCTAATGGGTCGATCTGCAACGGCCTGAACGGCAAACCCGACCAGTGTGCGTCGGGGTTCTGTCGGGGTCCCAGAATCTTCGGAGATCCTCTGTTTAAGGCGGATAGGGACAGGCCTGGTGGCAAGCCTGCTCCGTGGAAGTGTGTAGCATGTGATGTAAATCTTGATTGTGGTAGCGGTACTAATGCAGAATATTGTCAGGATTTTGATACTAATAGGGCAGTATGTGCACCTAAATTAGAGGCCGGCCGAACATGTGTAATGAGTTCGGCCACAGGTGGCTCCGCATGCAAATCTGGATGTTGTGCATTTAACTTATGGTCATGGTCAACTCAGTGTCGCGAATGTTCGAAAGCCCGAACAGCTGGATTCTGGATGGGATGCGATGATAAGATTAACCAGGCAGTACCTCAAATGATGCCAGTTGGTTGTAAGGGGAGTGAGTGCGAGAAGCAAGTTTGTACGGAGGAAGGGAAGTGGCTCAAAAAAGATGCACCACTCGGAGCGTTATGTAGCACAACCAGCACAAGTTCGTCAGAATGTGCATCAAGAAATTGTACTTACTTAAAATACAAGACCATGATAGCGGGAACTGCTGACCAGGAAGGCCTTGGTGGAACTGTTTCCACCACATCAAGTAAAATATGTTGGACTGGGGCCGGCAAGCGTATTGGTGATAGCGTCAGCACCAAACTCCCCGCAGACAAACAGAGTTACGAAAAAAATCAACCTGGTGGTGGAGGAGGGCTTTGTCACTCTTATTTTAAAAAGCATTACACAGAACCAGACGGGACATATGTACCTGGGGCAATGGCTTTGGCAAATGGTAATTGTTGTGTAGGCAAATATTGCGGATCTCCCCGTGATGCATCACGGGGGATTTTAGCCTCATCAGCCGGCTCCCATTACGGTTCGAATGCTGGTTCTTTTTGTCAGAATGGTGGTAGTGCCATATATCAATGTCGGGCGGACAACCGCTGGAACACTTGGGATATTGGTAATAGACCTACAATGGCCACCGAACTGCCGACTGGTACATGGGTAGCTCACAGCAATGGTGACAATGGGCAGCCATGTGACGCCAATGATCAGTGCGCAGCCAAGTATTGTAACAAGCATGGGTGGGGAAAAGGTAAATTTTCGAGCATACATGACTGGAAATGTGGGGTGGAAAGCGTAAAATCGTGTCCTAGCCAAAAGTGTGATAAAGGAAGTGATAGAGTGGCCGGAATTTTTGAAGGAACAAAATGTTACGAGGGGGGTGCCACCTATACATGCACAAAGAAGGAAGATATGAAGGCAAAAAGTGGCAGCAAGTACTTTAATGGCCGGACAATCTCAAGTACTAGCGATGGCGGGGGTCCTAAGGCCGAGTTGGTATGGGCGGCTGACAGTAAGGGCGCGAACGGAGCCGCCTGTATGAGGGATGCTAACTGCAGCACCAGCGTTTGTCATAAAAGTTATTGCTCACCTTTGCTAGTAAATGGTAGCAGTTGCCTCGGCGTATCGGCGGGTACCAGCAGCTCTGCAACAGGAAGTCAGTGTGCTTCCGGTCACTGCTCAGTCGACAAGTTCAAAAATAGTGACAACACAGGCAGCTCAACATCAACTGTATGCTGGACACCAGGGGTTGATTCGGGTGGAACGGGCGTCGCTAATTGGGTTACGACTGATCCCAAAAATCCAGCGGTAGGGATTCGTGGCCATCAGACCAGCATGGCCGTTGGCGTTGATTTTTGTCCCAATGGTAAATGGGATACGAACCAGAATGCTTCATCAGGAAATGGACTTGGTGGGCATTTGAACGCTGGAGATGCGCTGGCTGGTAGAGCTTGTGGGTCAAATACGCTTGCATCAGTGTTTGGTATTCTCTCTGAGACTCAGGATCCAGGAAGCTCCCCGCGCGCGAGCAAGTGCGCTGTTGCGACTGGCTCGCCCTACGTACCTGCAGGAACGGAAACAACATATAGTTGTCAAAAAGTCGACATGAACGCCTGGGGACACCAACCTGCGAGCACTGCCTGGAGGCTTACGGCCGATACGGACTACGACGTCCGCAAGATTTCGGATGCAGTATGGGTTGCTGTAAAAAATGGAGCACAAGGTGATTACTGTCTCAATGATGCTGACTGTTATGGTTATTGCGATAACAAGCTCATGGGACGGAATGGGTCATATAAGTGTGTTGCCTACAAGGAAGCCGGTGACTCTTGCGTCGGAGGAGGAGGCGGTGCGACTGATTCAGGAAACTGTCGAGCAGATGGGGCTCCTATAGACCCCAAAACAGGTATCCTAGGTGCCAAAGATGGTGGGTTATACTGTAGTAATGCATATGAGGAGCCGTATGAGACCCCCTGGTCTTGCGGTAAAGATGGTGGTGATTGTGGTGTAACATTTAGCAACTGGAAGTGTTTGCGTAAAGAAATCACAAAATCGTCATGGCCGGTCGACATTGATATGGGGGACAGCACTTTCGCGAAAGCGACCGCCGGCGAGCTTGCGCGGGCAGGCAACCCATCCAAAACCTGGATTTGGCCTTCTTCCAATGCCAAGTGTATATGGGATGAACGTTATGGTAATGACGCTTCTAAATCCGACCCAAAAGGTGGTGGTAAGGTCACTGGTACTGTTTTAAAGATTCCAAATAAGCAGGATACATCGATCACTGCCAAATATAAATGTACCAAGTGGACTTCTTGGGCAACAAAGAATATGCCAGATGGTCAATATTGGCAGGCGCAAGAGAATGGGTCAGACGGATCTTTGTGCGAGAAAGATAGTGAATGTTATGGTGGAAAGTGTGAGCACGATGGGTGGTTCTTAAATGGTAAATGCAAGACCCAATCCGGTGGGTGGAGGACATATTTGGGCTCTGGCCTACAAGCTGTGAAGGGTACCTATGGCGCCCTTCCTTGGTCGCCACATTGGAATTCAAATGGCGCCCCGCTGGGTATGGGGGACACTAGCGGATGGCCAGACACTTTGAAGAACGTCATGGCATGTGGAAAAAATACAAAGTTCAAGTTCAGGTGTTGCAATGATCCGCTTGCAATGGGTAGAGGCAAGCTTTGCACACCCTACGTGCACGACGGGAAGGGTGCCGATTTAATTATCGGCACAGCTAAGAACAGCCCGAAGGGTATTTGTGAAATTCTATACACCGGTGATGCTGAACAAAACTGTAACGCCGACTTTGGCCAGCTTTGCCAAGACACCCCCGGTAAGAAGCAAAAAACATGTTGTTATAAAAATGGTGTTCACCCAACTTACACCCGGGAGGGCAAGTTCATGACCGCATTCGACA
>Ga0308007_10000896_pt1 | contig 13256 bp, 9 predicted proteins | sample Neamet71_FD_203152 | JGI IMG/M metagenome (GOLD analysis project Ga0308007, IMG submission 203152) | Marine microbial communities from water near the shore, Antarctic Ocean - #71 | ecosystem: Environmental > Aquatic > Marine > Unclassified | place: Southern Ocean | collected 2014-06-07
TGTGGTTAAAAAACTGTGATATTAAATAATCGCCCGCGTGAAACCTACTGTTTATTTTATCCTCTGCCAGTTAAGGCTTTGGCTAGGTTGTTCTAAAAACAACAACATAGAAACTACTCCAAGTTGCATTACTGAGAAAATTAATATGATAAAAAAAAGACGTTCGGAATCCGCCGGCAAAAGTCTATTGGTATAAATACCAAGGGAAAAGTATTTACTTTTTCCCTCAACATTGTTGTGATTTTTTCAGTGAATTGTGTGATGACGACTGCACCCTGATCTGGGCTCTCGACGAAGGTATTACCGGAATGGGAGATGGAAAATGTTCAGATTCCTTTACAGAAAGAACCGCTCCTGAATTAATCTGAGAAGATGATCGAAGGTAGTTTTGGTTCGGTTTATCTTGACTACAAACGTTCGAAAATTCCAGCAATTCCTTGTCCTCCACCCACACAGGCAGTAACCATTCCATACTTCTTATCTCTACGCTTCATCTCATTCAACAGCTGAATGCTGAGCTTTGCGCCAGTACATCCCAACGGATGTCCCATCGCAATAGCGCCTCCATTGACATTGACCTTTTCTGGGTTTAAACCACTTTGCTGAATGACCGCCAAAGCCTGAGTAGCAAAAGCTTCGTTGAGTTCTGTCAAATCAATATCCACGACTTTGAGCCCTGCTTGTTCCAATGCTTTGGGGATGGCAACACATGGCCCTATTCCCATATAAAGTGGATCGACACCGCCAACAGCGCAACCTGCCATTCTGGCAATAGGTTCTAGCCCTAGTTCTTTTACTTTTTCTTCGCTCATCACCAAAGTGAAAGCAGCTCCATCAGAAGTTTGAGAAGAGTTTCCTGCAGTTACAACACCTCCCACTTTAAATGCAGCCCTCAATTTTCCCAATCCTTCCATAGTAGTTTCGCGACGAACTCCTTCATCGATTGCTACGGTATGGGATGCTGTAACTTTTTTTCCGTTTTTAACAAAAACTTCTTCTATAGTAATGGGAACAATTTCGTCATTAAATATGCCGCTATCAATCGCTTTTGCAGCTTTCTGGTGTGAAGCAACCGAAAAGGCATCAGCAGCTTCTCGGGTGATATTGTATTTGGCTGCAACCGCTTCTGCAGTTGCTCCCATACTGACATGGTAATTGATGTTGTCTAAGTTGGCTTTGTAACTCGGAGCCAATTTGTAACCGGTCATCGGGAGCAAACTCATGCTTTCCGTACCCCCTGCGATATAGATATGACCCATACCTGCTTTGATTTTTGCTACCGCCATAGAAATGGCTTCTAATCCAGAGGCACAATAGCGATTGATGGTAATGCCGGGAACTTCTATACCCAATGCGCGTGCAGCAATCAAACGACCGATTTGTAGTCCTTGCTCGCCTTCGGGATTTGCGCAGCCTACGATCAAATCATCTACAGTAGTAGGGTCTAGTTCGGGTACTTGTTCCGCTAAATACTTAACCACATCTACTGCCAAATCATCAGAGCGGTAATTTTTAAATCCTCCTTTCTTTGCTTTTCCTACTGCAGAGCGGTATCCTTTTATAATGTATGCTTCCATGCTTTTGTTGTTAGTTTCTTAGGGGCTTGTTATTCATTAATAAGTATTGAATTCGATCTAAAGTTTTTTGGTTCCCCAAAAGACTCATAAATCCTTCTCGCTCGAGATCTAGTAAATATTGCTCACTCACTTTTTGAGATCCCGTGAGGTCTCCTCCACAAAATACTTGTGCAATTTTACGTGCAATCTCAACATCATATTCTGACATATATCCCGCCAATCTAAACTCGTTAATTGCAGAATAGAGTGCACCCAGTCCGGTTCGTCCCAGTACTTCGATATCTTCTCGAGGAGCAGGAGGAATATAATCCTTAGACAATTCTAACACTTTATCTTTTGCCATTCCAATGTTTCGCTGGGTGTTATAGCTCACAAAATCTTTGCCTTCTTTTAAATAATGAAGGTCAAATGCATTGGGTGCAGAAGTCGCTACTCCGGCGGTTGCAATCGTTTTAAAATGATCGATTAGCATTGGTATTTGAACATCGCCTTCATAGAAACTGTCGGAAACTCTTAGCGTCATTTCTTTGGTACCTCCTCCTCCGGGTAAAAGCCCTACGCCAACTTCCACAAGTCCGATGTAGGATTCAGCAGCGTAGATTCCTGCGTCACAATGCATGGCGATTTCACAACCTCCTCCGAAGACATATCCTTGAGTTGCAACAACCACAGGCGTTTTAGACGTTCGGATTTTCATGTTGATCGCCTGAAAATCGGCTACTAACTTTTCTAATGGCTCATATTGCTTTTGCATGGCGAGCATTCCCACATTCATGAGGTTGGCTCCAACACTAAATTGTTTTGCATTGTTTCCAATGACAATTCCATTCCAATTTTCTTTCTCCGCGAAATCAATCGCCTCTGACATTGCTGTTCCAATGCCTTCTCCAATCGAATTACTTTTACTCTGGAATTCTAAACACATCACTCCGTCTCCGATATCATGAATCGTGCATTCACTGTTTTTGATAACTGGAGTGTTCTGTCGGTAACTGTCTAGAATAATGAAAGCGTCTGATCCCGGAATCGATTTGTAGGATTGTGTCGAATTGTCAAAATATTTTTTCTTACCCTTTTCGTATTTATAAAAAGTTAAAGCTCCTGCTGCTTTCATTTTTAAAATCCAATCTGGAATTTTTTCACCTGAATCTTCTACCAACTTAATTCCTTTGTCTAATCCAATTAAATCCCAGTATTCAAATGGCCCGTAATCCCAAACATATCCTGCGCGCATGGCATCATCTATTTGATAGAAATGATCAGAAATCTCAGGGACTCTCTGTGCAGTGTAAGCGAAAATTGTTGTGAAATATTCATTTAAAAATAGACTTTCTTTCTCTGTTCCAGAGATTAAAAAATCAATTCTTTTGCTCATTAAATCAATCCCTTTTGCTTTTTTGACTAAATCAATTTTAGGCTTAACGCTAGGTTTGTATTCAAGGGTTTTAAGATCAAGGGCATTGATTATTGTTCTTCCATTTTTATCTTTCTCTTTTGTTTTTTGATAAAAACCTTTGCCTGTTTTATCTCCTAAAAAATTATTCTCCAACAAAAAAGTAAAAAACTTAGGAACAGCCACTTTTCCAACTTTTTCAAAGAATGGGTCTCCTTTTACGTTTTCAACCACAAACTTGGTAACCTTATCGCTGGTGTCAAGTCCGACCAAGTCTTGAAGGCGATAAGTTGCCGTATTGGGTCTTCCTATTATGGTTCCTGTTATGGCGTCTACTTCTTCGATTGATAAATCGTACTTTTCTGTAATTTCAAAAATCTTAGCACCTGCCATTACCCCAATTCGGTTGGCAATAAATGCAGGAGTGTCTTTACACAAGACCGTTTGTTTTCCTAGGTTGATGTCACCAAAATGCATGAAAAAATCAATCATTTTCTGACTAGATTCCTTTGTAGGGATAATCTCAAGAAGCCTCAAGTAACGCGGAGGGTTAAAGAAATGTGTTCCGCAGAAATGTTTCTTAAAATCATCCGAACGTCCTTCCGCAAGAAACGCGATCGGAATACTCGAGGTATTAGAGCTTACTAAACTTCCTGGCTTTCTGAACTTTTCTACTTTCGCAAAGATCATTTTTTTGATGTCGAGACGTTCCACAACCACCTCAATAATCCAGTCAGCTTCATTAATGTTTTCAAAGTGATCTTCAAAATTTCCTACGGAAATCCTGCTTGAATAACTTTTTTTATAAAGCGGTGCGGGTTTGGACTTAATGGATTTATTCAGTGCAGTCTGGGCAACACTGTTTCTTAATTTGGAATTTTCTTTTTCATCGGTAGAAAGATTTGGAGGCAGAATGTCTAGCATCAAAACTTTTAATCCGACATTAGCTAAATGACAAGCAATTCCTGATCCCATTACTCCGGAACCGAGAACAACTACATTTTTTATCTTGAAATGCACCATTATATTTTTTTTTCAAATATATCTAAATTTATTATGCGCGCATAATAAATTTTTACCATTTTTGTTAAACTACTGTGTTTCGTTTTTTTACAAAAAAATAAATGATTAGTAGTAACCAAAAAAATCAAGCGCAACTTAATATATTTGTTTAAATTAAATTAAAAATTATGAGCCAACAAGTTTTAGAACAATTTAAAAAACGAGCTGAAGATGCTGCACCTCTTGAAGGAACACTAAAGTTTATTGTTGACGGAAGTGCTATCTATATTGATGGGACAAGCGGAAGCAACACCGTTACTTTGGACGACAAAGAGGCTGACTGTTCCATTACGGTTACTGCTCAGGTGCTGGAGCAATTGAGAGATGGCGAGCTAAACCCGATGATGGCAACGATGAGTGGTAAGATCAAAATTGCCGGAGACATGGGACTCGCCATGAAGGTCCAATCATTAATGGGATAGATTAAATCGCAACCGTTTTTGAAGTTCATTTAAAAAAATAAACTGTAATTCAGCTGACCAATTAGTGTTAGGAAACTTTTTAGATGATTTCTTCTCGGTACTCTTTAAAATTAGTCAACCCTTCTTTTTAAAAATTTCTTGTTCTTTTGTTTATCTGACCGGTTATAAATATTTGTATTTATTCCTAATTTGATAAATTAAAATTAAAAATTTATTATGCGCGCATAGTAAATTTTTATAAATTTGAAAAAATATATAACATTACATAATGAAGATATTGGTTTGTATTAGTCATGTCCCTGACACTACGTCAAAAATTAATTTTATTAATCAAGACACTGCTTTTGATACAAATGGCGTTCAATTTATAATCAATCCCAATGACGAATTTGGATTGACTCGATCGATTTGGATGCAACAAAAGCAGCAAGCAGAAGTGACCGTCGTAACTGTTGGAGACATCAGCTGTGAACCTACGCTTAGAAAGTGTTTGGCAATTGGGGCAAATAAAGCCTTTCGGATTGACATGCAACCCACTGATGGCTTTCAAGTCGCTCAGGAGATTGCTGCGCTTTGTAAGAAAGAAAGTTATGATTTGATCATTGCAGGAAGAGAATCGATTGATTATAATGGTGCAATGGTTCCCGGTATGATTGCAGGATTATTGAACTATAACTTTGTCACCAACTGTACCTCTCTTGAGGTTGAAGGAAATCACGCAACTGCTTCCAGAGAAATAGACGGGGGTATTGAAAACGTTTCGTGTGAATTGCCTTTGGTGATTGGAGCTCAAAAAGGATTGGTGGAAGAAAAGGATTTAATTATTCCGAATATGAGGGGAATAATGCAAGCCAGACAAAAACCTTTGGAGGTTATTCCAGCAACTGATTCTGTGGCAAAATCTTCAATTTCAAAATTTGAAAAACCTGCAGACAAAGGATCAGTAAAGCTAATTGATGCTGACAATATCGATTTATTAATAGACTTGTTACACAACGAAGCTAAAGTAATTTAAACTCAAAATATATTCCTATGGCAATTGTAATTTATGCAGAATCGGAAAATGGAAAATTTAAAAAAACAGCTTTTGAACTTGCTTCTTATGGGAGGGCAATTGCTGACCAATCAGGGACTCCACTCCTAGCGGTCACAATAAATCAAGATGATAATCAGGAACTTGCAAAATATGGCGTTGATAAGGTCATAAAAGTAAAAGATGCAGCTTTAGAAGAATTTACTGTCCAGAGTTATGCGGAAGTAGTTTCAACCATCTCCAAAAAAAATAATGCGAATATTGTTGTTTTAAGTTCAAGTGCTAATGCTAAATACATCGCTCCGTTGGTTGCAGTTTCGCTTTCGGCTGGCTACGCCTCTAATGTTATTGCGATTCCTGATTCATTAACGCCTTTAACCTTGAAAAGGTCTTGTTTTACAAACAAGGCATTCAGTACAACTTCAATTGTTGCGGGGGTTAATATCATTGGACTTTCAAATAATTCTTATGGAATTAAAGAGAATCCATCTTCAGCTATGGAGACTACAGACTCTAGTGTATCATTGAGTGCTTCTTCCTTAAAAGTTGAAAATATTGATAAGGTTGTTGGAAAAGTTACCATCGCAGATGCGGATGTTGTTGTCTCAGGAGGACGCGGTTTGAAAGGGCCTGAAAACTGGCATTTGATTGAAGACTTGGCAGAAACACTTGGTGCAGCAACAGCATGCTCTAAGCCTGTCTCTGATATGGGATGGCGACCGCACAGTGAACACGTGGGTCAAACGGGTAAACCAGTGGCTTCTAATCTTTATATTGCCATCGGGGTGTCCGGCGCAATACAGCACCTTGCGGGAATTAATTCGTCTAAAGTTAAAGTGGTGGTCAACATCGATCCTGAAGCACCGTTTTTCAAAGCTGCAGATTATGGAATTGTAGGAGATGCCTTTAAAGTTGTTCCCCAACTTATCGAAAAATTAAGAGCTTTTAAAAGTGCTTAGCAATTTCAATTAATACATAGGTAAAACGTTTATTCAAGAACAAATGACCTAGTTATTGTTTCTTTGGAGTTTAATCCAATATGAATTGCAAACTTTCCAGGTTCAAGGATTGTTTCTCCGTCATAACCAAAATAGGTCAGCCTCTGGGTACCTATAGAAAAGCTGATTACTTTTTCTTGATTTGCGCCCAAGCTTACTTTTTCAAAGTCCTTTAATTCTTTTATTGGTCTTACATATTTAGAATATAAATCCTGAATATAAAGCTGAATAACCTCGCTTCCTTTTACTTTTGAATGATTTTTTAGGGTGACTTCTATTGTAATTGAGTCTCCTTCTTTAATCTTTATTTTTGATAGTTTGATGTTTTCAATCTTGATGTTAGAATAATTCAATCCATAACCAAAAGGGAAAAGTGGCCCCTCTTCAACATCAGTAAAATGTGACCAAAAAACAATGTCATTACCAGGATCAGAGGGTCTTCCTGTTTTATACTTATTGTAGTAGATTGGGAGTTGCCCAACTGCTCTTGGAAAGGACACGGGCAATTTAGCCGAAGGATTGAATTCTCCTGTCAGCAACTTGGTGATTGCATTTCCACTTTCAGTTCCCAAGTGCCAAGCATGCAATATACTTTTAACGTTATTATTTTCCCATGACAAATCTAATGGTCTTCCACTTTGGGTGATCAAGATTATGTTTGCATTTACAGCACTGATGGCTTCTATAAGGACTCTTTGAAGCCCAGGAAGTTGAATCTCTGATTGGCTTCTTCCTTCTCCGGTTTGAAAACCATCCTCGCCAACTGCCAATACGACAACATCTGATTTCTTGGCTAAAGCAACTGCTTCTTTAATGCCCTCATTATCAGTGGTATTTAATTGAGTAGCAAAGGGAAAGCTAACTTTTTTATTGACAAGGTTAACACCTTTTGAATATTCAAAATTTAAATTTGAATTTTTAAATCCTTCGTAGATTGAAATTGCACTGTCAATTTCTGCTGCTAAGCTCCAATTTCCGAGGGGTATATTTTTGTCTTTAGCCAATGGACCTATAAGTGCGATCTTTTGATCGCCCGTTAAAGGCAATAAATTATTCTCATTTTTTAATAATACAATAGAGTTCAAAGCGATCTCTAAGACCAAATCTCTGTTTGCTTTACTTGAAATGATCTGCTGTTCCCTTGTTTCGTCACAATATAAGTAAGGATCGTCAAATAATCCCAACTGGAATTTAACTCGAAGTACTCTTTTAACAGATTCATCAATTTTAGCAGTTGAAACTATATTTTGTGTATTTAAATCCTTCAAATGATTGGTATAAAAAGAGGCCTCCATGTCCACATCTGTTCCTGCTAAAAAAGCGTGCTTAGTCGCATGAATTGGATTTGGTGAAAAACCATGTGTGATCATTTCTGCAATAGAACCCCAATCAGACAAGACGATTCCTTTAAAAGCCCAGTTTTTTTTGAGTTTCTCATTAATTAAATAATCATTGGCTGTTGCAGGAACCCCTTGGATGATATTAAAAGAAGTCATGATTGACATTGCACCAGCATCTATTGCTGCCTTAAAAGGCGGCATAACGAAGTTGTGAAGGGTATAGTCGTCAATATTAACCGTGTTGTAGTCTTTTCCTGATTCGACAAAGCCGTAACCAGCATAATGCTTTGGGCAAGCCAATAATGTATTGGTTCTGTCTAGGCTCTCCCCTTGATAACCGATCACTCTTGCAGAAGCAACCAATGAGGCCAAATAAGGGTCTTCTCCAACCCCTTCCATTACTCTTCCCCAGCGCGCATCTCTTGAGACGTCAACCATTGGTCCAAAAGCCCAATTGATCCCTGCAGCAGTAGCTTCCTCTGCTGCCATTGCAGCACTTTTTCTTATCAACTCCATGTCCCATGACGAAACTTCGGCAAGTGGTACAGGAGTGATGGTCTTGTATCCATGTATTAAGTCAAAACCAAACATTAATGGAATTCCTAAACGGGTTTGTTCCACGGCGATTTTTTGAAGTTCTCTAACTTCTTTTACGCCTTTAACATTAAGCATTGAACCAATCAATCCAGCCTTGAGCTGATTGTATTTGTTTAGACTTTGACCTCCGCTGGGAATGGGTCCTGTTGCGTCCCAAAATCCGTTCAGCTGATTCAACTGACCGATCTTCTCATCCATTGTCATCAAAGACAAGACTGAGTCAACTTTTTGTTCAATACTTGGATCTAGATTTTGCGAAAAAACATTTACTATTAGACATAAATATATTATTCCAAATATTTTTTTGGTTTTCATTTCTTATCAGATATTTATTTTATTGAAAAATCCTTATATAATCGATTTCCATTGAAGATTTAGTAAAATTTGGATCTATTGATCCTCCAAATCCACCTCCCATTGCAATATTTAAAATTAAGAAGAAGTCATTGTCATAAGGCCAACTGGCAGAGTTTTTAATTTCGGGTTGATAGGTGTAAAACAATGATCCATCAATCAAAAATTCGATTTTTTCATTACTCCACAAAGCGGTATAATTATGAAATTCACTGTCAGCATTCTCGATGGTAATTTTTTTTGTGTTTATTGTATTTCCATAACTTGTAGGGTTATGTAATGAACTGTGAATTGTTCCCAATTGAGAGCCTTTGTGTTCCATAATATCAATTTCCCCACAATTTGGCCAACCTACTTGATTGAAGTTGCTTCCTAACATCCATATTGCTGGCCATGTGCCTGCCCCCTTAGGGAGCTTGGCTCGGACATCAATTTTTCCATATTTAAAATTAAATTTCGTTTGCGTTGTCATCCTTGTGGATGTGTAACTGAATCCGTTGTATTCTTCTTTTATTGCTGTAATTTTTAATGCGCCATTCTCAACTATTACATTGTCTTGATCATTCCTTTTGTAATATTGAGATTCTTCATTTCCCCATCCATTATTATTTCCTACCTCATAAACCCAATTAAAAGCACATGGACTTCCATCTTTATTAAATTCATCTGCCCAAACTAAGACATCAAAATTTCCTTTTGGATTGGCGCCTTCAATGTCGCCGGGGCAAGTATTCGTTTTAACCGATTCACCCTCAGAATTATCTGTTCCGCTAGGATCTGCTTCAGAACATGAGTTCATAATTGAAAAAAAGAGGAAAAGGTACAGTTTATGCATTATTTAATAGATAGTTAGTTATTTGACAACTAATAACAAATTAAACCAAAACCCTAGTCAAAATGGAAAGGGTTTTGGTTTTTATTTAAATTAATTAGTGTAACTAAAGTCATCTATATATGCTGTAACAGCTTCATAATTGTTTTCTCCATTAAACTGAACAACAACTTTTGTGAAATCTGTTCTTGCACTTGATGCAGAAAAATCAAATATAAGTTCTGTCCAGGTATCATATTCATAAGTTTGTTCTACTTGAACTTGAGAATTCCATGGCTCAGCTGAGGTTCCATCCTGTAATTTCAACCAAAGTTTTTTGGTTTCAGTATGAGCAGTTGCTGGAGTAGGTACGAATACTTTTAATTTAAACTTATTTTTAGTTGACAAATCAAAAGTTTCACCTTCAGCAAGAGAAAATTGAATATTTGCATATTGTGCTCCAGTATCTGAATATTTAATTGAATTGGCAGAAGTGTTAATTCCCGTTGCAGAAGGGTTTGCTGTCACCTCGTAGCCGCAGTTGTCTCCTAACCAAGTGATGTTTCCACTTCCTTCAGCATCATCAGCTGGATTTATTGGAGCTCCATAAGAAAAATCATCTATATAAGCTGTAACAGCTTCATAATTGTTTTCCCCATTAAACTGAACAACAACTTTTGTGAAATCTGTTCTTGCACTTGCTGCTGAAAAATCAAATGTCAGTGTTGTCCAAGTGTCATATTCATAAGTTTGTTCTACTTGAACTTGTGAATTCCATGGTTCAGCAGAGGTACCATCCTGTAATTTTAACCATAGTCTTTTGGTTTCTGTGTGAGCACTCGCTGGCGTAGGAACATAAACTTTTAATTTGAATTCATTCTTAGTTGATAAATCAAAAGTTGCACCGTCAGCTAAAGAAAATTGAATGTTTGCATATTGTGCTCCAGTATCTGAATATTTAATTGAATTGGCAGAAGTGTTAATTCCCGTTGCAGAAGGGTTTGCTGTCACCTCGTAGCCGCAGTTGTCTCCTAACCAAGTGATGTTTCCACTTCCTTCAGCATCATCAGTCGGATCAGTTCCTACTACAGCAGGATTACATCCATTGGCTTCAGTACCGCTAACATCTTTACATTTATCAATGTTATCGAGTACTCCATCACTATCCGTGTCAGGAACAGCGTCTCCTAGTGTCCCGCCAGCGATGTTATCTATCCAATAAGTTCCGCTTAATTCAACTCCAAATCCAATAAAAATTGCCATTTTCTGGTATTGATCTAATACAACAGTAGGATTCTCGTTGTCTGGATAACTATTTAATGCATCCGCTCCAAAGTCAAATGTTAATTTTTGCCATCCTGATTTGGCTGCAGAATCAACAATTATTTCAATAGATTTTTTAGAAGCTTCGTTATCAGTTTTCTTTTGCTCTAATTTTAAACCTATTTTCTGAACATCTGCACCAGATTGATAGAAATCCATTGTAATAATAGATTTTGTTCTAACATCAACGTGCTTGACAAGATTAATCGAAGTTGCTTCATAGGCAATGCCTCCGTTGGTGATTACACCAACTTTAGATGTACTTCCATCCATAGCCGTTTGAGACTCAATGGTAAACACTGCTCCACCTTCAGCTGTATCATCTCTTAAATTCAACACAGTTGCATCTTCAAAGTCAGCTAAAACTGTTGCTGATTCAAAAGTGATTGTATGCTCCTTTTGCTTAGAAGCTCCAGTTGCACCAGTCGCAGATGCAGTCACCTTAATTGTGTAAGTTCCCGAAGTCTCAGGATAGGCGTAGGTTACCTTTGGTCCACTTGAAGCCTTTACATCCGAATCGTTGGTTGCATCCGAATCTCCAAAATCAACGGAAAAAGTTACATCAGAAGTAGAAAAAGCTGAAGTTGGTGTAACACCAATTTCATTCCCATTGTCATTTTCTACCGATATAGTGAAGTCAACACCTGTTATGGCTGGTTCTAGTAAAGGATCATCATCTTTAGAACAAGCGACAAAAGCTGTTAAAAAAAGTAGGGCGTACAAACCCTTTTTTAAATAATTCATAATAGTTTAGTTTAGTTATGTTTAATTAATATTTCAAAATTCATTTAATACCCGGGGTTTTGTCCCCATCTCTCTTTTGCATTTGATAATTCCAATTCAATCAAAGGAATAGGGAAAATTTCATTTTTACCCGAAGTGAAATTTTCAATTTCAGATGCAGCTCTATCTGTTCTTACTAAATCAAAGAAGTGATGTCCTTCACCAACAAGTTCTACTCTTCTTTCATCATATATGGCTTGAGTTAAGGCAGCTCCCGAAACATTAACGTCACGGCTTGCATTACTTACTCCAAAGGCCCTTCTCCTAACTTGGTTGAGATAGTTTAAAGCCTTGGTATCATCTGGACTTGATTTTTTATTGTTTGCTTCTGCCGCCATCAATAAAACATCCGCATATCTGATGGACCTGTAATTGTTTGGATTGGTTAAATTGTTGTCTCCCAAATTTAAGTCGCCTTGTCTGGGGATATATTTTCGATTGTAATAACCCGTATCTCCTCTGCTTTTATCATAATTTACATTAGGAAATTGTTTTTTCCAAGCCAAAATATCCAAAATTGCAACATCTTTTCTTTTGTCTCCAGTCTCAAAGGCATCAACAACTTCTTGGGTTGGTGTATTGAATCCATATCCTGAGTCGAAAGTATTCCCCGAGTAAGATCTCACCCCACTAAAACCAATTGCGATATTTCCTTCACTACATTGCAAGCAATCAAAACTTCCTCCTTCTACGTCTGAATATTGTACTTCAAAAATTGATCCTGAGCCATTTTCTCCGCTGTGCTCAAATATTGAGGCGTAGTTAGTAGCTAAACTGTAATTGTTACTATTGATTACTTCTTCTAATATCTGACTCGATGCATCAAATTTTGTTGGATCTTGTTTTCCATGGAAAAGATATACTTTACCTAATAAAGCTTGTGCTGCACCTCGTGTAACTTGGTATTTGTTAGGTTGAACCGCAGGTAATCCCTTGATCGCGTCTAATAAATCTGCTTCAATTAAGCTGTAAAGCTCAGATAGATTTATAGTTCTTTCCATTACAAATTGGTCTCCAAACTGAACTCGATTGTGCGCTATTCTTTTGACTCCGCCAATTTCTTCTGTTTTCATCGGTACATTACCAAACCACTTTGCCAATTCAAAAGCAAAATAAGCTCTTAGAAAATAGGTCTGTGCAATGATATTTTCTCGTCCTTCAAAATCAGTTTTTTCTTTAAATTCTAGAGTATAGTTCGCTCTGTTGAGTCCTCCATACATAAAACTCCAAATATCTCTCAGGTGCTCATTGACATCGGTGTGGTTCATTGCATCAATTTGCTGGATGCCAGGTTGATCAATTGTAAGTGGATCACCTCCTGCAACACTATTATCCGAAGCAATTTCTCCGATCAATGCATTCCAAAAAGTTGATTGAAGTAAATCATAGGTACCAATGATGGCATCCTCATAATCCTTCTCAGTATTGAAAAAATCGTCTGCATTAGGGTTTTTTGAAGGAACATCAATAAAGTCGTCTTTACAGGAGTTAAGTAGCGAAACTAATGTCAACAAATACAAGCTTGTTTTTATAAGTTTATTCATTGATTAAAATTTTAAATTA
>Ga0308007_10000899_pt1 | contig 13234 bp, 12 predicted proteins | sample Neamet71_FD_203152 | JGI IMG/M metagenome (GOLD analysis project Ga0308007, IMG submission 203152) | Marine microbial communities from water near the shore, Antarctic Ocean - #71 | ecosystem: Environmental > Aquatic > Marine > Unclassified | place: Southern Ocean | collected 2014-06-07
ACTAAACGTGGGCTGGCAAGTGGCTTGCACTCTGGAGATCCAGCGTACAGTGACTTGCCCACTTATTTTGATAAAAAACTGCGCCCAGCGTTGCAAGCATTGCTCGACGAAGCCAATAAGGCGGGTGAGGTGCGTACTGACATTGAATCAGACGATCTATTGAGAGCAGTTGCGAACCTATGTATGTCGGCTAGTGATGATCGGATTGACTACGCGCGCCGAATGGTTGCTTTGCTTGTCGATGGATTACGCTACAAGAATCCATAGTTGAGAAGACAATAAAATAATGTGGTTGAGGAAAGTGTAATGCAAATGAGTCAATATAAAATGCAAGGAATGCTCATTACAAACTATCAGTTAGATGTGCCGTTAAATTGGCAATTTCCTGATACGAGTCCATCTCTTTCTCTATTTGCACGTGAGGTCGTTGCTTCCACTCGTGTTAATGATGAATTGCCTTTGTTGTTATTTTTACAAGGTGGTCCTGGCGGTAAATCCCCTCGACCTACACCTAATTCTATTCCTTGGTTAACCGAAGCGTTAAAAACTCACCGAGTGGTTTTAATTGACCAACGCGGTACGGGGCGTAGTAGCCGAATTGATAAAAATCTTATTAGCCAAATGTCAGCTGAAGAAGGACGTGATTACCTACTGAAGTTTCGTGCTGATAGTATCGTGGCGGATTGTGAACACTTACGTAAGACGATCTACAAAGGGCGCCGCTTTGAAACGCTAGGACAAAGTTATGGCGGTTTCATTACCTTGGCTTATTTATCCAAAGCACCAGAAGGTCTGGCAGCTTGTTATATTACCGGCGGATTGCCAAGTTTAGACGCCAGCGCGAAAGAGGTTTATCAGCTCACATACCAACGCCTTATAGAAAAAAACAACGCGTATTATTCACGCTATCCCGATGACGTCGACGCACTTTTAAACATCGCTCAATTACTCGCATCGAGTAAGGTGTTCTTACCCGATGGTGATCAACTGACACTTGAACGCTTTCAAACCATTGGTCTTCGTTTAGGAATGAATTCAGGAATAGATCAAATTCACTGGCTGATTGATGAAGCTTTTGCGGGTAGTGGCCAAACTCAGCTCTCGGACACTTTTTTAGATCAAGTCATGCAAATGACTAGCTACCACGATGATCCGCTCTTCGCTGTGATTCACGAAAGCATATATGGAAAACCGCAACAAAGTACCCAATGGGCGGCGCAACAGGTTCGTCAAAAATATGTGCAATTTGACCGCAATCACACGCCACTGATGTTTACTGGGGAAATGATGTTTCCATGGATGTTCGGGCAGATATCTTCACTGCAGCCTTTTGCTGGTGCTGCCAATGCGCTAGCTGAATACCAAGATTACGCACCGCTTTATGACACGGCCAAACTTACCAACAATAAAGTGCCTGTTGTGGCCGCTGTGTATTACAACGATATGTACGTACCTCGTGAGCTGTCTCTATCTACCGCCGAACAAGTTGCTAATACACACGTTTGGCTAACCAACAGCCATGAGCATGATGGCGTACGACAATCCACCGACGTTTTTTGCCAGCTACGAAAAATGTTATTTGATCAAGGCGGCGCATTACATTAAGTAGACGTATAAAACGCCAGTGTTTTACTCTGTTTTTAGCGATAATTGGGTGTTTTTTAACAAATCATTTGCTTGATTTTATGTCCTATGTGAGAATGCGCATCGCTATTCTTTGGTCCGGGATCTTCTTGACTGTAGTTAGTCATGCTCCGCCTGAGAGAGTTGGAATACACTTTCAATAGTTTGGAATAGCAAGAAAAGGTAATAATTATGGCTCGCGTATGTCAAGTTACGGGGAAACGCCCTTTATCGGGTAATAACGTTTCTCACTCAAAACGCCGTACTAAACGTCGTTTTTTACCAAACCTTCACTGGCACCGTTTTTGGGTCGAAGGCGAAAATCGTTTTGTACGCTTACGTGTATCTTCTAAAGGTATTCGTATTATCGATAAAAAAGGTATCGAAGTTGTTCTTGTTGAACTTCGTGCCAACGGCGAAAAAGTATAAGGAGCTGAACCATGGCATCTAAAGGCGCTCGCGATTTAATTCGCATGGTATCATCTGCTGGTACAGGCCATTTTTACACTACGGACAAAAACAAACGTAATACTCCAGATAAATTGGAGTTTAAAAAATACGATCCTGTTGTTCGTAAGCACGTTATGTATAAAGAAGCGAAAATTAAATAGCGATACCTTTGCACTGTAGTTGTGAAAAGGATCGGAAGTTTTTGCTTTCATATAAAAGAACCGGCTTAGGCCGGTTTTTTTTGTTTTTCTTCTTCTATGACAGTAGACTGTTTCCCCGTTTTATTTAATGACTCACTATTTGATATGCCTGAATTACCAGAAGTCGAAACAACCAAGCGTGGCATCCAACCACACCTAGAAGGACGAATAATTACATCATTAATTGTTCGACAGCCTAAGCTGCGCTGGCCTATTCCTGCAGAGTTAAATTCATATATTAGCAATCAAACTATTCTTTGTGTTTCACGGCGCGGTAAATACATTGGTATACATACAGCCACAGGCACGGTAATTATTCACCTTGGCATGTCTGGCAGTTTGTATTTGGTAGCCGCTGGCACGGCTCCTCTTTTTCATGACCATGTTGATATGTGTTTAAATAATGGCCAGTGGCTACGATACACTGACCCAAGACGGTTTGGTTCCATCCTTTGGCATGAAAATACCAACGATACTGATTGGCGCACACATACTCTACTTGCCAGTCTTGGTCCTGAACCATTAACAGATGAGTTTAATGCTGACTATTTAATTAAAAGAGCTAAAGGTAAAACGCAAGCTATCAAAACCTTTATCATGAATAGTAAACAAGTTGTTGGTGTAGGAAATATCTATGCGAATGAGGCACTTTTCTCTGCGGGTATTAACCCACATACAAAAGCTGGCGTTATAAAACCAAAGCAATTCATGTTACTGGTGGAGTGCATTAAAACAGTATTATCAAAAGCAATTGAACAAGGTGGAACAACACTAAAAGATTTTGTCGGGGGTGATGGTAAGCCGGGGTATTTTAAACAGTCTTTAAATGTATATGGGCGTGCAGGAGAAGCCTGTACTACATGTTCCTCGACTCTAGAAGAAACTAGGCTTGGGCAACGTAGTACAGTCTTTTGTCCAAAATGCCAAAAATAAAATCGTTTGGTATATTTATTGCTTTTTAAACTTATTAAAGTCATATTTTTACAGTGAAGTTGCTTTTTTTTAAAGCATTAATGCTTTTTATCGATAATTTACGTTGTGATAGTTGTGTAACCAGTTTACTTTAATCAGTTGAACCGTATTTTTAGAAGTGTATTTAAAAAACACCTAATATAAGAGGAAATCTAATGAAACGTATTTTTCTTGCTCCTGTTGCATCTTTGATGCTTGCTGCTTCTGCGCAGGCCGCTGATATCAAACCGGCTGTTATTTATGATCAAGCCGGTAAATTTGATAAGTCTTTTAATGAAAGCGTTTATAGGGGGATTACCAAATTTTCCAAAGACACCAGTATAAAAATCCGTGAATTTGAACCAAAAAATGAAGCACAGGTAGAGCAAGGTTTACGTCGTTTAGCCAAACGAGGACTTTCTCCTATTGTTGCTGTGGGTTTCTCAATGGCAACAGCCGTTGAGAAAGTAGCGAAAGAGTTCCCAGAGCTACAATTCACTATTATTGATATGGTCGTTGATTTGCCTAATGTGCAATCGATCGTTTTTAAAGAACATGAAGGCTCTTTTGTTGTGGGTGCTTTAGCCGCTATGGCGTCAAAAACCGATAAAGTAGGTTTTATTGGCGGTATGGATATTCCACTTATTCGCCGTTTTGCTTGTGGTTATGAGCAAGGTGTTAAACACGTTACATCGAGTGCTGATGTATATCAGAATATGACAGGTTCTACCCCCTCTGCTTGGAGTGACCCAACCAAAGGCTCTGAGCTCGCTAAAAGTCAATTCTCTAAAGGCGCTGATGTAATTTATGCCGCAGCGGGTGGTACGGGTATTGGTGTTTATCAAGCAGCAAAAGACGAAGGTAAACTAGCAATAGGTGTTGATTCGAATCAAAACCATATTCAGCCAGGTACCATGTTAACTTCAATGGTGAAGCGTGTAGACCTTGCGGCGTACAACACATTTGAAGCCGCGAAAAACGGTACATGGACGTCAGGTATTACAGCACTGGGTCTAGATGAAGGAGGTGTTGATTGGGCATTAGATGATAACAATAAAGACCTGATAACCGACGAAATGAAAGCCAAGGTTTCCAGTATTCGTAGTGGTATTGCCGATGGTAGTATTGTTGTTCACGATTACATGTCTAATAACGCGTGTAATCTGTAATTACTGCTAGTAAGCAGCTGTTTACTATACAGTAAGCGGCTGTTTTTTTGTACGTACCTTATAATAACGAAAAAAGCTAAAAATTTAGACACGTATTTACCACCTGAAAATAATGATAGACAGCGATAAATATGACAACACCATACGCAATTGAATTACGTAATATCAGTAAACGTTTTGGCGCAGTGCAAGCCAATAAAGACATTTGCCTCAAGGTAACAGCAGGTAGTATTCATGGGGTTATTGGCGAAAATGGCGCTGGTAAGTCAACATTGATGAGCATTATCTATGGCTTTTATGAAGCGGACTCTGGCGACATCGAAGTTGGCGGGGAAGGCGTTCGAATTCGTACGTCTGAAGATGCGATTCGTTATGGCATTGGTATGGTGCACCAGCATTTTATGCTGGTAGAAAATTTCACTGTTTTAGAGAACATTATTTTAGGTGCTGAAGGTGGCGCTCTTTTGAAAGGCGGCATTGAAAACGCCAGAGCAGAACTTCATCGTCTGGAACAAGAATACAGCCTTGATGTCGACATCGATGCTGTTGTTGAAGATTTACCTGTCGGTTTACAACAACGAGTTGAAATTCTAAAAGCTTTATACCGTGGTGCAAAAGTTTTAATTCTGGATGAACCTACAGGTGTATTAACACCTCAAGAAGCTGATCATTTATTTCGTATTCTCAAATCCCTAAAAGAACAGGGTGTCACCGTCATTATCATTACTCACAAATTGCGAGAAATTTTAGCCTCTACCGATAATGTGTCTGTTATGCGTCAAGGTCAAATGGTAGCCGATAGAGTAACGGCACAGACTAATAAAGAAGAACTGGCTGAATTGATGGTAGGAAAAAAGGTTCGGCTTACTGTCGATAAAAACGAAGCAAAACCGACCGATGTTGTGCTTGCTGCCAAAGACCTAAGTTGGTTTGATGAACAAGGTATTGAACGGCTGAAGAAGGTTAGTTTGGATCTCAAGGCTGGTGAAATTGTCGGTGTTGCTGGTGTATCAGGCAATGGTCAAAGTGAATTATTGAGTGTGCTTTCTGGCATTTCTCCTTTATCTAGCGGTGAAATACAGTTTAATGGCGAGACCATTAATGCTAAAAACAGCAAAAATGCTCAGCAAATGCGTGATTTGAAAATGGCGCATGTGCCGGAAGATAGACACAAAATGGGTTTAGTTACTGGTTTTGAAGCGTATGAGTCCGCTATCTTGGGTTATCACAACTCTAATGCTTACAATGGTAAGCTGCTATTAGATCGTCAAGCCATGCTAGATGAATGTAATGAACGCATGCAAAAATGGGATGTTCGCCCACCTAATCCACATTTAAAAACCGCCAATTTTTCTGGTGGTAATCAACAAAAAATTGTTATTGCTCGCGAAGTAGAACAAAACCCAGACGTGCTATTAATAGGTCAACCAACCCGTGGCGTCGATATAGGCGCTATTGAAAATATCCATGAAGAAATTATAAAGCTACGTGATGCAGGTAAAGCCATTCTACTTGTTTCAGTAGAGTTAGATGAAATTATGGCACTGAGTGATCGAATTATTGTGATGCTAGATGGTGCTATAGTCGGCGAATTAAACGCCAAAGATGCCGATGAACGTACATTAGGTTTAATGATGGCGAATGCTTTGAACGATGAAGTGAAAGAAGGAAATCAAGCATGAGTCAAGCTAAAGTTCCAGTATGGGTGAACGTTGCACTCATTCCGTTTATCAACATCATGCTTGCCTTTTTAGTTTCAGCTTTGATTATTTTGTCTATCGGAGAGAATCCCATTGAGGCTGCAAGTTACCTCATATATGGTGCTTTCGGCTATGAAGAAGGCATAGGCTACACCTTATATTATACAACCAATCTTATTTTTACTGGTTTGGCCGTATCGATTGCTTTTAAAGCTGGAATATTCAACATTGGTGGGGAAGGTCAGGCGTACATTGGTGGCCTAGGCGTAGGGCTTACGTGTCTTGCATTTGATAGCACAATGCCGCTGTATATTATGATCCCTCTTTGCATTATTGGTGGCGCTGTATTTGGTGCCGCATGGGCGTATATTCCCGCTTACCTCAATGCAAAACGTGGCAGTCATGTGGTTATTACCACGATTATGTTCAACTTTATAGCGTCTTCTTTGATGGTTTACCTAATGGTGAACTGGCTGAAAAAAGAAGGCAGTATGTCTTTACGCAGTCGCGAATTTGAAGAGTCAGCTTGGTTGCCCTACATGCATGAAATTCTAGCGCCATTGGGTATTACCATAGAAAGCTCACCTTTAAATGGTTCTTTCATCTGGGCATTGATTTGTTGTGTACTCATCTGGATTTTAATTTGGCATACGCGCTGGGGTTATCAATTAAGAACACTTGGCATGAGCGCCACAGCCGCTGTTTACGCAGGGATAGAGAATGGCAAAGTAACCATCTGGGTCATGCTTATTTCTGGTGCATTAGCTGGTTTTGTTGGTCTTAACGAAATTATGGGAGTGAACCACAGCCTCTTATTAAACTTTACCGCAGGGTATGGTTTTGCTGGTATTGCGGTCTCGTTAATGGGGCGTAATCACCCAATCGGAATTGTATTAGCCGCTATTTTATTTGGTGCTCTGTATCAAGGTGGCTCGGAACTAGCGTTCGAGATTCCTACTATTACGCCAGAAATCGTCGTCGTTATTCAAGGTCTTGTTATTCTATTTTCGGGCGCATTAGAGCATATGTGTAAAGACCGTGTTGAAAGCCTTTTTATACGTAAAGCCGCCTAGGAGAGCCTGATATGTTTGAAGCAATTATCCTTATTTTAGATGCGACTTTACGAGTCTCTACCCCTCTTGTTTTAGCCGCACTTGCTGGTTTATACGCTGAGCGTTCTGGCATTGTTGATATAGGGTTAGAAGGCAAATTATTAGGCAGTGCTTTCGCTGCTGCTGCCGCTGCCAGTGTGTTTGGCTCGGCATGGATTGGCCTAGTATTTGGTATTATGGCCTCGGTTGGCTTAGCGCTCATTCATGGTTTTGCTTGTATTACTCATCGTGGTGACCATATTGTCAGTGGCGTAGCCATTAATACGATTGTTGCTGGATTAACCGTGACGTTAGGTCTTGATTGGTTCGCACAAGGTGGGCAAACACCTGCCTTGATTGGTGATCAACGTTTCGTACCGCTGACCTTGCCTTTTGCTGATGCTCTAGCCGATGTTCCGGTTATTGGTTTGATCTATTCCGAGCTATTAAGTGGCCATAACATCTTAGTATATCTTGCTTTTGCGCTTGTTCCTGCTTCTGTCTGGTTAGTTTATAAAACACGTTTTGGTTTACGTTTACGCGCTGTGGGGGAAAACCCCCATGCGGTTGATACCGCCGGCATTAATGTGGCTTTTTTACGTTATCGAGCCATGATTATTTGCGGTATTTTATGTGGTATTGCAGGCGTTTACCTTTCTACGGCACATAATGCCGGCTTTCTAAAAGACATGAGCGCAGGTAAAGGTTACATTGCCTTAGCCGCTCTTATTTTTGGTAAATGGCGCCCTATTCCAGTGATGTTTGCCTGCTTGTTATTTGGTTTCCTCGATGCCGTTGCAGTACGGTTACAAGGTGTTAGCCTCCCAGGGATTGGTGAAGTGCCAGTACAAGCAATCGAAGTATTACCTTATGTATTGACGATTCTTTTACTCGCTGGATTTATTGGTAAGGCGGTTGGTCCAAAAGCAATCGGTCGACCTTATGTTAAAGAAAGGGGCTGATAGAGTGACTAATACGACCATTTTTTTGGAAACAGCATTGGCAACGTCTTTGAAAACACCGTTAGAGCAAGCCGCTCAAGCCATGAATAAAGCCTACGCGCCTTATTCTCACTTTTCTGTTGGTGCTGTAATTTACGGTGCTAATGGGAAATATTACTCAGGCTGCAATGTAGAAAATGCGGCTTATCCAGAAGGAACGTGCGCCGAAGCGGGCGCCATTGCAGCAATGGTGTTAGATGGCGAACACCAGATAAAAGATATTTATATCATGGGCGAAGGCGAGAATCTTGTTACACCTTGTGGTGGTTGTCGTCAGAAAATTCGTGAGTTTTCAACAGCAGAAACACAAATCCATATTTGTGATCCCACGAGTATCAAAAAAACACTTAGTGTAGACGAAATTTTACCTTTTTCTTTTGGGCCTGAAAACCTTGAGCCTCATTAAGGTGTATTACTTAAAAAAGTGAAAACGAATAAACATTAAGGTAATGCTTTGAGTCCTATCCAAAAACGTTAGATTTAAGCTACATATCACGTCAAAAGCATTTCCCCCCGTCTCCAACTACTTAACCACTTTCCTATTTCAATACATCGCTATTCAATAAATAATTATTGACGTAAAAATGGCATAGAGAGGGCACTCGTTATAGCGAGGTTCACCTTAAGGCGATAAACTTATACGAACTTAACTTAACTTAACTTAACTGAACTGAACTGAACTGAACTGAACTGAACTGAACTGAACTGAACTTATAGGAAATGAAAATGAAAAATGCCGTTTTAGGTATACAAATGCTCTTTGTCGCATTTGGCGCATTAGTTCTTGTGCCTCTTCTTACTGGACTAGACCCTAGTGTTGCATTGTTTGGCGCGGGTGTTGGAACACTATTATTTCAAATTATCACTCGTCGTTCAGTACCTATCTTTTTAGCCTCTTCCTTTGCTTTTATCGCCCCTATTATTTATGGCGTACAAACATGGGGGATTGCTGCCACAATGGGTGGACTCATGGCCGCAGGTTGTGTTTATGTTTTATTAGGAGGCTTAATTCGCCTCAAAGGCACCGACTTTATCCACAAGTTGTTGCCTCCCGTTGTTATCGGCCCAGTGATTATGGTGATTGGTTTAGGGCTTGCTCCTGTTGCGGTAAACATGGCTCTGGGTAAAGCAGGGGATGGTTCAGTACAACTTGTGGATGCGGACATCTCTATTTGGATAGGTTTAGTGTCGTTGCTGACTACCGCACTAATCAGCGTATTCGCTAAAGGCTTATTTAAATTACTGCCTGTTTTTGGCGGCATTGCTGTGGGTTACCTTTGTAGCTTATTCGCTGGCATTGTGAGCTTTGAAGCCGTTGCCAATGCGGCGTGGATTGCCGTGCCTAATTTCACCGCACCAGAGTTTAATATCAGTGCGATTTTATTCATGATTCCCGTTGCCATTGCGCCAGCGGTTGAACATGTGGGTGACATACTTTCTATTTCCAACGTAACAGGCAAGGATTACCTTAAAAAACCGGGTTTGCATCGCACCATGGCCGGTGACGGTGTTGCCACGATTGCAGCGACTATGTTCGGTGCACCACCAAATACAACATACAGTGAAGTGACCGGTGCCGTTATGCTCACCAAAGCGTTTAACCCCGTCATCATGACATGGGCAGCTGTGACTGCCATCGTTCTTGCTTGGGTAGGTAAATTGGGTGCCTTGTTGCAAACCATTCCGTTGCCTGTCATGGGCGGTATTATGATCTTGCTATTTGGCTCCATTGCCGTGGTGGGTTTAAACACATTAATTAAGCATCAAGTGGATTTACACAAATCACGTAATCTGATCATAGTCGGTGTGACACTGGTATTTGGTATTGGTGGAATGGCCTTTGGCATTGGCGACTTCAGCCTAACAGGCATCAGCTTATGCGGCATCGTTGCCATCGTCCTTAACCTGATTTTGCCGAAAGACATTGGTGAAAATACCATTGTTGATACTGCACAAATGGATGAGAAATAGACTGGTTTTTATTTAAACTGATACCTGTCTCAAACTGATCGAATTAACGAAAAACGCTTTTCTCTTTTGTAGAAGAATTTACATAGGAGAAAGGCGTTTTTTTATGAGTCAAAATCACGGTTGGAAGAGCGTTACAAGGATTTCAGATCGTTGTGTAGTTGCTCAATTTCCCATTTATTACTGTGTTCTGAATTAGTGGCTTCAAATGCCTACAGCTCTTCTGTGGTCGGATTGAATGGTACCCATAGAAAAGTAAGCTGGGTTTTGTTGTCGTCTAATTCTTCAAATAATAACGTTGCCAGCATCTTTTTCAGCACTAATTTTTCAATCGATACTGTGCGCTTAGGTTAAACTATCGCGCTGAATGTAGCGTATGTCGTTTTTAATTTAGCCATATCGGAATATAAAACTGTACTTAGAATAAGGCTAATTTTATGGCTGAAAAAATGAAAAATCCACCGAGGCACGCTTCTACTCCACACCTGAATTTATTATAAAATTGTCGAATAGTGCTTCCTGACATCAATAATGCCCAAGCACCATGGCAAATGAATGAAATTAAAAAAGCGCCAAAAATATAAAGCAAGGTTAGGCTGATTCCTGCACCTTCAACCGCGCCAACGGACGTAATCGCCAGCCAGAATGCGATGGCTTTTGGGTTGCTTATTTGTAATAAAAAGCCATAGCTAAAACAGCGAGATAATGAGCTAACCGTTGTTTGAGAAGCCGTAATCGCTGGTGGGTTGATCACCTTTTTAAATGCGCCGTACGCCAAATAAAGCAAATAGCTTGCACCAAGCAGCTGTAGAGCTGTCATCGCCCACGTAATTTTAGTCAGAATAAGCCCTACACCTATAAGTGTTAAAAGATTAATGCACACACTGCCTATGGCAATGCCTGCACTGGCGATCAGTGCTGAGGTTCGGCCTTGGGTCGTTGCGAAACCAATGAGCATCATTACGGCGGGGCCGGGTGACAATGCGGCACCGATCAAAATGGAATAGGCAGTGATGATGCTGGGAAGGTGAGTCGTTAGTTCATTAAGGTGAATAGTTAGTTCATTCATATAGTATTGTCTCTTCGCTAGAGTTCACTAATAGTTAGATGATAGCTCGTTATGTTGTAATCCCGTTGCACGTATGCAACGTTTATTTAGCAGCTTTTACACATCATAAGACTTAGAAGTAGGACTTGCTTCGATGAGCATCGAACTATTCGTAACCATGATAGATAAGGAGTAACTCAATTGGAACCAAACTATGCGTTGATTGCTGGGCTGATAGGCGATGCTACGCGAGCTCGTATGCTGAGCGCGTTAATGGCGGGTAAAGCACTGACAGCGATGGAATTGGCGGTAGAGGCCGATATAACAGCACAAACAGCCAGTAGCCATTTAGCAAAATTAGTAGATGCGCAACTCTTGATTGCGCGTAAGCAAGGCCGGCACCGTTATTTTCAACTGCATCGGCCTGAAGTAGCTGAGTTGATTGAAAAACTATTTAACGTGGCAGCAACATCTAATATTCTGACTGGCCCAGTGGATCAAAGGCTAAGAAGTGCGCGTATCTGTTACGATCATTTAGCGGGTTCGATAGGTGTTGCGCTCTATGATTCTTTAACCATACAAAACTACTTGGTAGATGACGGTGAAGAAACACATTTGAATGAGAAAGGGCGACTATTCTTTGAAAACGTTGGGGTTAATTTTGATGAGTTTGATCGCAGTAAACGCCCTACCTGCAAATCCTGTTTGGACTGGAGTGAACGAAGAAACCACCTAGCTGGAAAATTAGGCCACTGGGTTTTAGACGATATATTTGCAAAAAAATGGGCCCATCGAGAATCTGGATCAAGGCTTGTCCATTTCACAACTCAAGGACTTCAACAGTTTAAAAAAACCTACCAATTACCCTAATCGCGATTACTCATATCTGTTTAAATATACTAGGCGTAAGCGTTATGGTAGCGATGACTTGTCCAAAGTCTTCAGGATCACGCTGAATGGCAAACCCTAAGTGGCGGCAGAAATCGATCATGCGTTTATTTTCGGCCAATACAATACCCTTCATCACCTTAATGCCTTTGTCTGCGGCGACTTGGAAAAGCTGTCGCATGAGATAAGACGCCAAACCTAAGCCTTGGAATTCGTCGGCTAACACCACGGCAAATTCACAACTATTGTCATCGAAATTGTCTATGTATCGTGCGGTGCCAATCAGTAAATCTTTCCCGTCTCGCTTAATCATCGCCAACAACGCCATCTCTCGATCGTAATCAATATGCGACATACTGGCGAGCATGCGTGGAGTTAGTTCTGATATGTGGGAGATAAAGCGGAAGTAACGTGTTTCATGGGACATGCTACGGACGAAGTCGGCCAAGATAGCAGCATCTCTCGGCAATACAGGCCTTATCGTTGCGACATCATTATTTTTTAATCGTCGTTCAGATACCCATTGTCTAGGATAAGGGTGTATAGCGAGATGCTCATAACGTCGCCAATTCTTACATACTCTCAAATTTGCTGTGACATCGGCGTATACACTGCCGCTTTCATGCACTCGCACATCGGCGAGTTCTAAATACTCAATTTCGGGCAACTCACACACCATAGTGGATAAGTTTCTCAGCAAGCCTTCTAACTCGAACGATTCTCCACTGGGAAAAGCGCGTTTGATAAAGTCTTTTGCCAATAGAGTATTAAGCGGTGGCAAGGCGACGGTTTCAGCGTGTTTATGTTGTTGAGCGCCTTCGAGAGACAAGCCAATCACGGGTCCGAATACCGCGTCTTGAAAAACGCGTAAATGGATAGGCGCAGATAGCAGATGAGAGGCTTGTCGACGAGAGGTTAAGTTAATGTGGAATAACTCAAAAATATCGCGTAATGCTTCTGTTTTTAATGGATTTTGGCCTATTTTGAATAATTTATTTAGCGTGCGAGAGGCTTCTGCTACATCTATCTTGAAGCGAAAAGCATGACTGTCCGGTGATTGTTTAGCGAGTAACTGATTGCGTTGAAATTGCACCAAAAATTGAAAGCCTTCGATGGCGGTTTCTGGCGTACGGAAGGTCGGAATA
>Ga0308007_10000901_pt1 | contig 13222 bp, 16 predicted proteins | sample Neamet71_FD_203152 | JGI IMG/M metagenome (GOLD analysis project Ga0308007, IMG submission 203152) | Marine microbial communities from water near the shore, Antarctic Ocean - #71 | ecosystem: Environmental > Aquatic > Marine > Unclassified | place: Southern Ocean | collected 2014-06-07
AATCACAGGAAGGTTAACTTTTTTCAATATATTACCAAAAATTATTTATTTAAATGAGTAAAAAAATATTCTATTCTTTAGAATTTGATTTCCAAGCCTCACCACAGCTATTGTTTCAGTATTTATCTACCCCTTCTGGCTTGTCAGAGTGGTTTGCAGATAATGTGAACTCGCGGGGGGAAGACTTTGTTTTTATTTGGGACGATTCAGAAGAAGAGGCCAAAATGATTCAAAGTAAAAATAATGAAAGAGTTCGTTTTCAGTGGATGAATGACGAAGAGGACAGTGAAGACTATTATTTTGAATTTAAGATTCAAGTTGATGAAATCACAAAGGATCTTTCCCTTATTATCTCTGATTATTCAGACGATGATGAAGTTGAAGAGTCTAAATTACTTTGGAGAAGTTTGATTGCTGATTTAAAACAGGTTTTAGGTTCTTCTTAACCCCTTTATTTAATGATTAATTTTGACGGGTCTCATTATGATTCCTTAGGGAAAGTGCCTGAGAAAATTCTTAGTGTCTTTTTAGGCTTTCCACTCCACACTGAAATATTGATGAGTTCTAATACAAGCATCCTTTTTTTGGAAGATCATTACTTTATGTTGATGGCTACTTTACGCAAATCTCGTGTGAACATACCTATGAATTATACGATGGAATACTTTCAGGAGCAAATCAATAAATTGACATGTATTAATGCTAAGCAAGCCACCACTTCTCTAGTTACCATAAAATTTTACAGGACTTCATCTCCGAATTTGTCTCAACCTATTACAGATATTTTATTTTTTATGGAAACGAAACCTCATGTTATTGAAAAAAACAACATTACGGTTGAGCTATATAAAGACTTCTATATCAATCCAGGGGAATATTCAAACCTCTATCAAACCAATTTTGCACTTCGCGATTTGGCAAAAATTTTCGCATATGAGAATCATTTCGGTGGCTGTTTGTTGTTGAATAAAGAAAAATCTTTGGTAGAAAGCACGCACGGAACAATATTTTTAATATCAGAAGGAACAATTATGACCCCAGGCTTGTCTTCCGGAGTGGTGAATACCGTTTTGAGATCAAAATTTATTGAGCAAATAAAACTCGAAAACTATTTTCAACTTGAAGAGACAGACATTGCCCCCTTTTCACTTCAAAAAGCAGATGAAATTTTCACACTTTCACTGAGCTCTGGATTTAATATTGTTCAGCAGTTTAGAAAAAAGGTCTACAAGACGGAGAGAAGTAATGCGCTTTTTGATTTAATCAACAAGTAACTTTAGCGTTAATTATGGTGATAGTTTTCGGGACTATTTGCCCAAACCAGTCGCTTGCCACCAAGAGATATCATTTGGTTTTTCCAAAAATAATTAGGGTTTACTTCGAGAATTTTTGACGCATATTTGTTTTTAATAATCACCCAAGATTCTGATTCAATTTCTTCCTCGAGCTGATTGATTGACCAACCAGAATAACCAAGGAAAAAGCGAATTTCTTTTTCAGTGACGATTTTGCTATTTACTAATGCTATGGCTTTGTCTAAATTACCTCCCCAAAAAAGGTTTTCACTGATTTTTACACTTTCCGGAATAAGATGACTGACATTGTGAATGAAAAACAAACTGTCGACTTCGACAGGTCCTCCAGCAAACAGTGGAAGATCTATTTTTATTTCTGAAATAATATCATTAATGGGATAGGGGAGTAACTTGTTGATTATGAAACCTAAATAACCTTCAATTTTATGATCTACCAAAATGACAACAGATCGATGAAAGTTTAAATCTCCAAAAATATTGGGTTCCGCAACGAGTAAATCTCCTTTATTCATTAGATTTTTTTAATTAAGATAGCTATTTATAGTCAAATCATTTGTTATTTAAGAATTCAAGGCAAAAAAAAACCTCCAAGTTGGAGGCTTTTTAATTTTTGAATTGTAAAGACTAGTTTACTGAACTAGATAATTCAGCACCTGCTTTAAATTTAACTACATTTTTTGCAGCAATTTTGATAGTAGCACCAGTCTGAGGGTTTCTTCCATCTCTAGCAGCTCTGTTTGAAATAGACCAAGATCCAAATCCTACTAGTGAAACACGTCCACCACCTTTAAGAGTTTTTCCTACACTTGATACCATTGATTCAAGTGCTAGTTTAGCTGCTGCTTTAGAAATGCCAGCGCCAGCTGCCATTGCATCGATTAATTCTGATTTGTTCATAATTATATAATTATTAAATGTTATTTACACAAATTTAATGGGATTACTCAAACACCAAAGAAAAACTGTTGTAAATCCTTGTTATTGTTAATAAGTACGGCTATTTGTTGATAATAGAGGTGCTTTTAGGACTATTTGACACTTGTTTTGTCCGAAAATGTGTAACCATTAAGTAAATCAATGGCTGTCATTCTTTTTTTATTTGGAAGCTGTAACTCTTCACATACCAAAAATCCTTCAGGATGAGAAATTAAAATCTTTTTGTCCTTAACAATTAACTGAGAGTTTTTAAAATTATGTGTCGTTTTTTCAACTTTTGAACTAAAAATCTTCATTACTTCCGTTTTGTTATTGTCGGTCAATTTAGTTCTTGCTCCGGGGAGAGGATTCAATCCTCTGATATGTGATTCAATTTGTTTTAAGGACAAATTCCAATCAACACTAATATTTTCATTATTAAGCTTTGGAGCAGGTTTTTCTTTGCCAGTAAGTTGCTGCTGTTTTTCGAAGAGACTTTCTTCTACTAATCCTTTGATCGTCTGACAGATGAGTTCACTACCAATTTTCGCTAACTTATCGTGAAGTGTTCCAGCGGTTTCATCAGAGGTTAATTCGATGGACTCTTGCATCAATAATCCACCAGAATCGATTTTATCATCAATATAGAATGTACTCACACCACTGATTTTCTCACTATTAACGATGGCCCAGTTGATCGGAGCCGCCCCTCGGTAATTGGGTAGCAATGAAGCATGTAAGTTAAAGGTTTTCAAAGGAGGAAGTGACCAAACCACTTCAGGTAACATCCTAAAGGCTACAACCACAAACAAATCGGGTTTAAAGTGTTTTAATTTTTCAATAAATATTTGGTCTTTTAAGTTCACCGGTTGAAGTATGGGGAGACTTGCTTTTAATGCAAACTGCTTGATCGCTGAGGAATTTATTTTTTTTCCCCTTCCAGAGGCTTTGTCAGGAGTGGTCACAACAGCGACAACATTGCATCCCACTTTTATCATTTTATCTAAACAAATCTTTGCAAAAGTGGGTGTTCCGAAAAACACAATTCTCTTATTTTTCATCATTCAAATAAAATTGATTGGCTTCATTTTGGCCAATGGTTTTGTTTTTTTGTAGCTGCTGCAAAGCTAAAACAATGAATTCGTTTTTGGCAGGGAGTGATACGCCAATTTCATATGCTGATTTCGGCGCTGTTTTTAATAATTTTATGATTAGTTGAAACAATTCTTTGGGATCTGGTTTTTCACTCCGACAAGAGTCTGAGGAACATTGCTTACATTCAGTATGCTTTTTTTCACCAAAGTAATTCAATATTATGTTGCGTTTGCACCTTTCTGTTTCTGAGGCAAAATCAATCATCGTTTGTACTTTCTGTACTTTTATTCTGTTGTATTCTTTAATATTATTCAAAAATGGATTTAAAGTATACTGATCTTCCCTCGGCACGTTCCAAAATAACTCAAGATCAGTATTCTGTATTTGGAGATCAATATTTTTATTTTGAAAAAGATTATTAAAAATTTTAAGAATTTCAGATTGAGAAAAACCTATTTTATTTGAGATTTCATCTAATTTCACCCACTGCTCATGGTTGAATATGTCCTCATAAGTTCGCATTAAATATTGAACAACAACAGCTGTTTTCCCTCCTTGATTGATTCTATCTAAGGCTTGATTTTGATCACAAATAATTTGAACTTTGGTTTTGTTTTGATACACTTGCACCAATTTCAAAACACCTTCTCTGGCCAATATTTTGAAAGTCTCGAAAGATTTTCTTGTATTTAATTTATATCGACTACTAAACTCTTTTAAATTCAACTGATATTTAAGCCCTTTTCCTTCTCCATACGGTATCTGCAAGTAGCTGCACAAATTAGAAAAGCACTTTTTTATAAACACAGTATCGGGGAGATGGCTTAAAAACTGATCTTTTAATCGATTATAATCGGAGGGGTGGATTAGGAGTAACGCTCGTGCAGTCGCACCGTCTCTTCCGGCCCTTCCTGTTTCTTGATAGTAAGCCTCCATGCTTTCTGGAAGCAACAGGTGCACCACCGTCCCAACATTGCTTTTGTCGATTCCCATCCCAAAAGCACTGGTCGCCACTATGATCAGGTTTTTTTCGCTGATCCAGTTGTCTAGTTTCTCTTTTTTAATATCCGTACTCAGTCCTCCATGAAAAAAATCACATTTCAATCCAGCATTTTTCAGTTGCTGGGTGACTTCCTCTGTTCTTACTCTTGAGCGGCAATAAATAATTGCTGGGTTTTGATTGTTTTTAAAATATTTAATTAAAGTTCCTACTTTGTCTTCTGTTTGTAGAGTTTCATAACACAAGTTTTTTCTTTCAAAAGAAGTAGTAAAGACTTTGGGTTTAATTAAATTAAGCTCCTTTTTAATGTCTTCAAGAACGATCGGCGTTGCGGTGGCCGTCAAAGCAATCATCGATAGATTCGGAAATAATTCTTTTAAATCTTTAATGGATTTAAAAGCAGGCCTAAAGTCATGGCCCCATTCTGAAATACAGTGTGCTTCATCAACAGCAATACCATTAAGTGGTAAAAGTTTTAATTGGCTAATAAAATCTGCGTTTAATAACCGTTCGGGAGAGCAATAAATCAGTTTAAATTTACCAAATCGGGCATTATCCATCTGTTGATTAATTGAGAATTTTTGGGAATTACTTTGAAAAAACATCGATTTAACCCCAATCGTATTCATCTGATTTACTTGATCTTGCATTAAAGAAATCAACGGTGAGATGACCAATGTCATTCCCTCTTTTAAAAGTGCAGGTAGTTGATAGCAAAGAGATTTCCCTCCTCCTGTAGGCAACAGGATCACCGTGTCTTTTCCTGAGGCATAATGTTTAATTATCTCCTCTTGTAAAGGACGAAAACCCTCAAATTTCCAATATTCCTTTAAAGTCTTAAGAATTATCTTCATTTTTTAATATCTCAAGTATACTCATTATTCTTGAATCTGGGGCATTGAAGGGGATTTCAATAATAGGAATAGAAAATTTTTTATAGGTTTTTTTAATAGACTCGAAAACTGAAACAGATTCCTCAAAAGATTCCATCCGATGTTCATCATTTTTGTAAATATCTTTCCAAGGTGGGAATAGTATCACTAAATCATAGGGATAGTTTTGTGTTTCAATGCTCATTTCTTCAGCAGGGTTGCCATGATGATCTAAATAAGCAACAATATCGTGCAGTCCTCGATCAAAAAACAGATAAGGGAAAACTTGCAAATATTTGATTTTCGAGGCGGACAAATATTGTTTTTTTCTTTCTTGAAATATAATTTTACTAAAGGTTAATGGTTCTGTTTCAAAGAAATTTTCAATACCCTTTGCTTTTCCAGCACTGATAACAGATCTCGAAAACTCCTCAAAGCATTGATAACCTTTTTTAATAAGGAGGTTGATCACGGTTGTTTTTCCACTCCCCGGCCCACCACTGATTACAATTTTTTTATTTACAAGGAGGTTTTCTTTCAAAACTTGTTTTTCATTTTAATAACTTATATTTGTACAAAATTAGCTTCCTTAATGGTTTCAAAGGAAAATTCAGAGGAATTTTATTCACGATTTTACTCCCAACTTGAGAAATCTCAATTTTGGCCCGGATCTTATATGTTTAAATTTATTGTTAAAACTGAAAACTCTCAGGTTGACAATCTAAAAGCACTATTCAACACCAAAGAGAAAAAAGTTAGTCTGGTTGCATCTTCAAAGAAAAAGTTTCAAAGTCTAACCATAACCTTAGAAATGAATTCTCCTAATGAGGTGATCGCGATTTATAAAAAAGCCGCTGATTTTAAGGATGTTATTACATTATAATAAAAATTATATTTTTAAAAGGACAATAATTCGAATTTTAGTAATTTGCAACATTATTAAACTGCACCTTAGTAAATTAAACCACTCTCCATAATGGAATCTTTACAATACAATACCAAGCGTACTCAACTTATCATACCAGAATATGGGCGTCATGTACAAATCATGGTCAACCAACTCGTTGATACTGAAGACAAGGAGGAACGCAACAAAATGTCAAAAGCAATTATTGGCATAATGGGAAATTTAAGCCCCCATCTGAGGGATGTTCCTGACTTTCAACATAAACTTTGGGACCAATTGTTCATCATGTCTGATTTTGAATTAGACGTTGATGGCCCTTACGAAATGCCTTCAAGAGAATTGTTGGAAGAAAAACCTGCTAGATTGCCTTATCCGCAAAAGTTCCCTAGGTATCGTTTTTATGGAAACAACCTCAAAAGTATGATCAATGTTGCCAAAGATTGGGAAGATGGAGACATGAAAAGTGCATTGGTTTATAATATTGCTAATCACATGAAAAAATGTTTTCTGAATTGGAATAAAGATACTGTAGAAGATATCGTAATACTCAATCATTTGGCAGAGCTTTCGGATAAAACTCTAACTGTTAAAGAAGAGTTGCTTCCACTTACGGACTCCGCGGAACTTCTAAAAGGGAGACCTAAAAACGGAAATGGTCCCAAAAGTAATCATAAGCCACCCCAACGAAACAAACGAAATAACAACAACCGTAAACGATATTAAACTTTAATTTTAATGGGGAGTTTTCAAATTGAAGGAGGATACAAGTTAAGTGGAGAGATCACACCTCAAGGAGCTAAAAACGAAGCCTTACAGATTTTATGTGCTGTTTTACTTACTCCAGGAGTAGTAAATATTCATAATATTCCAGACATCATCGATGTCAATAAACTCATTCAACTTCTTGAGAATTTTGGCGTAAAAGTTGAAAAAACAGCAAAAGGAAGTTTTCGCTTTCAGGCCGATGCTATTGACCTTGATTATTTAAGTTCTGAACAATTTAAAGTGGACGGAAAAGAGCTGCGAGGCTCCATCATGTTAGTAGGTCCCCTTTTAGCGCGATTTGGCAAAGGAAGGATACCCAGACCCGGAGGAGATAAAATAGGAAGACGCAGACTGGATACCCACTTTGAAGGTTTGATCAAACTAGGAGCTAAATTTAATTATAATCGTGAAGATTATTTTTACAGTGTTGAAGCTAAAGAATTAATCGGTACCGACATGTTACTGGATGAGGCATCCGTTACCGGAACGGCCAACATTTTAATGGCTGCGGTATTAGCAACCGGAACGACTACAATTTACAATGCTGCTTGTGAACCTTATTTACAGCAACTCTGTAATATGCTCAATCGAATGGGAGCCAAAATCACTGGAATTGGCTCTAATTTATTAACCATTAATGGCGTTGAAAATCTGGGGGGAACAGACCACCGTATTCTACCAGATATGATTGAAATAGGAAGTTGGGTTGGTTTAGCCGCAATTACCAAAAGTGAAATCACGATTAAAAATGTACGCTGGGAATATTTAGGACAAATGCCTAGTGTTTTTAGAAAGTTAGGCATCACAATACAAAAAAAGGGAGATGATATTTTTATCCCTGCACATACCAATGGGTATGAAGTACAAAGTTATATTGATGGCTCTATATTAACTATTTCTGATGCTCCATGGCCAGGGTTTACGCCTGATCTTTTGAGTATTATTCTCGTGGTTGCGACCCAAGCACGTGGAAGTGTTTTGATCCACCAAAAAATGTTTGAAAGTCGTTTGTTCTTTGTGGATAAATTAATTGACATGGGAGCTAAAATCATCCTCTGTGATCCGCATCGAGCGACGGTTATTGGTCATGACTTTGAATCCCAACTTAAATCAGCAACATTGACCTCTCCTGATATTCGGGCGGGTGTCTCCCTGCTTATTGCAGCACTTTCAGCCAAGGGAACAAGTACGATTCATAACATCGAACAAATCGATAGAGGTTATGAAGATATTGAAAATCGATTGCAACAAATTGGAGCTAATATAAAACGTATCAACAGTTAAATTCTTCACTTCACGCCCCATGAAAAAGAAAACTGTTCTCCTACTAAGTATTTTTAATTCACTTGTTTTTGGACAGCCACTATTCGCACAGTCTGATCTTATAGGGCAAGTTCTTGACGCCGCAACAAAAGAACCTCTCCCCTATGTAAACATTGGATTAATCAATAAAAACATTGGGACTGTATCGGATGATTATGGTTATTTCGAATTGGGTGTCAATGCACAATTGAATGCGCAAGACACCTTGCTTTTTTCCATGATTGGCTTTGAATCAAAATCATTTGTTTTAAAGGATTTTTTAGTCCAGCAACTTATAGAAATTTCCTTAACAGAAAAAGCAACTGAGCTGGACGAAGTAATTTTGACTTCGGATCGTAAAACGAAATATCAAATAAAAATATTAGGAAATAAAACCACTTCAAAATTGCTATATGCAGCCTTTACTACCAATAAGCTTGGAAATGAAATGGGTTTTGTTGTTCGGGGAAGAAAACGCCCGATGATTTTAAAGAAATTCAATGTCTCCTTGGTTGAAAACGATTACGGTCCAATTAAATTTCGTTTAAACTTTTATGATCTGGTCAACGGGCTTCCCAATGAGAATATACTGAATGAAAATATTATTGTGGAAACCGATATTGAATCCGGTATCGTCACTGTTGATTTAACGCCTTATGAAATTGTTATCGATGAAGATTTTTTTATCGCCATAGAATGGATAGAGGATTTGGGACCTGGCAAATTGTTTTTCTCTGGAGGCTTTTTTGGAGCCCAACTCATTGCTAGAGAAGTTAGTCAAGGAAAATGGTCAGCTCTTGGTTCAGCAAGTGTTGGAATGAACGTGGAAGTTCGTTATTGATCTTTTTTAACGGTTAGCGTAATAATCGTTTTAATGATTTCTTCTAGAACCTTTAAATCTACATCTGCTAACTTTTTAACATATAGACAACCTTTGCCTTTTTTGTGTTTTCCAGGGGCTTCAAAATTAAATTTCTTGTCGGAAATATCACACTTAAGATAAAGTTTAAGGATATTTTAAGAAAATAAATCTGTTTAAAACCAATCGTATTCTCTTCCGCTTGCGTATTTATGATAATAATCACCAAAGCCGATAATGGAAGTACCCCAAAGAATTCCTTGTGCTTCCGAAAGGCCAACCATCATTCAGTATAATACCCATCTATCAGATTTCCTTCTTCAGGGACTAGGTCTTCTAAAAACAGATGAACAGAGGTAGCGTAAGGTTTTGTTTTGTTGGAAGACATGATATTTTTATAATGAGTTAATAAAAATCAGCGTTTTGAAACCTTATTATTGCTAATATTTCTTTGACGGGTACATTTAAAACGATCTACAGTTTCTGATCGGCTTTTGCTGTGCTTGGTTTTTCGCCCCTGAACTCTAGTCCGCCACATCTTAAAACTGGAGAGTTTCATCTCTTTTCGCATCAACTTAATGACATCCTGTTCTTTTAAACCAAATTGCAATAGGATGGCATCAAAAGGAGTGCGATCTTCCCATGCCATTTCGATAACTCGATCAATTTGAACTTCCTCTAATGTGATTTCTTTTTTCATGATTCTCTACTATTTGGTAAGGTATGTCTATTTAAAATTCGTTTGCTTTCTCTTCTAACCAAACTATTTTTTTGAAGGTTCCACAAGGTTTGACTCGCTTTTTCACGGCTTTTAGTTAAATCTACTATGGGCAATGGATAATTGTCTCCTAACTTAAAATCATACAAAGCAGCTTCCAGGGGAGTTAAATCCCAAGGGGTGTGAAGGAAAGCTTGAGGCAAAGTAGCTAATTCTGGAATCCATTGTTTTACAAATAACCCTTGCGGGTCGTGCTCCAGTCCATTTTTAACTGGATTATAAATTCTAAGGGTATTAATTCCCGTTTCGCCTGCTTGCATTTGAATTTGAGGAAAATGAATTCCCGGTTCAAAATCTAAAAACTGACGGGCCAAAAACCCTGAAATGGATTGCCAAGGTTGCCACAGTTGATGAATCACAAAAGAAACGACCAAAGCACGCATTCTAAAGTTTAAATAACCCGTTGCAACCAAGCACCGCATGGCAGCGTCTACCATGGGTACTCCCGTTTGCCCGGTTTCCCAAGCAGTCAAATGATCAGAACGTTTTTCTTTTGTAAGGGCATGATATCCTTTATTAATGCTCTTAAATTCCATTACACATTCCATTTCAAATTTTTGAATAAAATGAGCCTGCCATCTTAAGCGTGAATCAAAAGCGGATAAGGCACGACTCCTTTTACCCTGCTCTTTTTCTCCTTCTGTTCGCTGCAAAACTTGCCGCATTGAAATATTTCCCCAAGCAATATATGGAGAAAGTCTGCTGCAACTCTTTCGAGCCAAATTGGGTTTTGAAATGTGTTTTTGATAATTTAAATAACGACTTTCAAAAAAGGAATTTAGATAACGATGCGCATAGTGTTCTCCCCCAGGTTGAAGTAATGCTGATTTTGATGTGTCCAACGAAACAACCTCAAAATGAGATTCAAGTTCGAGAATCGTTTTCGAATCAACCAATTGATTTTCTTTGGGAGAAAAAGTAAAAATAGGTTGATTCATATGGGCAGTCCATAAATGAATCCATTTTTTTCGATTCCTCAAGCATCTAAAAACACCTTGCTGCAAAAATTCCTTCCAACTAATTTCTTCAGAATCTACCCATTGTCGGACTTCCTTATCCCGATCAAATGTGAGTTGAATTCCGGTTTCTTGATGAGAATACAATGAAATCGGATTTCGCTCATTTAAACTTTTCAAAATACTTAAAACAGTTCCTTGCACACACAGCACTTTAGTATTATGCGGTTTTAATTGTTGATTTAATTGTGCGATTGACTGTTTGATGAAATTGAAATGACGCTCACTGTAATGGCTGTCGTTTAATAATTCCTCTTCTAAAACATATAAGAGAAGGCAGTTGTTGTCAGACGCCAAAGCAACATGGAGGGCTTCATGGTCTAAAAGTCTTAGATCTCTTTTTAACCAAATTACATTAAGTTTTTTGATCTTAAAATGCATCGGGTTGGGTTATGATTTTATAAGCACGCTTTTTTATTTCAGCAAGATCCGCCGCAGGAATTTTTTCCAACAAACGCAGCATCATTGCCATGCGATTGTTTTTTGCGAAATGCTCTTTTTTATCATCTAAAAAGTTCCAATACAAGCTGTTAAAGGGACAGGCATCGTCACCCACTCGCTTCTTTTTATCATATTTACAATCACCACAATAATTACTCATTTTATGAATATAGGCCGCTGCAGAAACATAGGGTTTTGTGGCAACAATTCCCCCGTCTGCCCACTGACTCATCCCTCGAGTATTAGGCATTTGCACCCATTCCACCGCATCAGCATAGACCCCTAAATACCATTGATCCACTACATCGGGATGTACTTGCGCTAACAAAGCAAAATTTCCAGTAATCATCAAACGCTGTATGTGGTGAGCATAGGCATGGTCTAATGAATTTTGAATGCTGTGATGCAAGCAATTCATTTTGGTTTTGGCGGTCCAATAAAAATCAGGAAGTGAATTTTGATTATCCAAAATATTTTTATTTGCATAGTTTGGCATTTCTCTCCAATAAATTCCTCGCATGTATTCTCTCCAACCAATAATCTGACGTACAAAACCTTCTACTTGAGAAATCTCAATTGTTTCTTCATTGGCGTGATAATATTCAATTACCGAGGTAACCACTTCTAAAGGGGAAACCATTTTTGTATTTAATGCAAAGGAAAGACGGGAATGAAACAAATTCACCTCTTGGGTGTGCATGGCATCTTGATAATGTCCAAAATATTCTAGTAAATGCTGATTAAAATAATCCAATTGAAGCAGGGCTTCTTCCCGAGTGGCCGGATACAAAAAATTAGCTGAATCTAAGGTTCCTAAAGTTTCAACCCCTTGTTTTTTTAAGAGTTCCTCTAAAGCATCAATGGATGTTGGAGCTCCTTTAAATGGTTGTGGAATTGATTGTTCTCCCTTCCATTTATTCCGATTGTTTTTGTCAAAGTTCCAAAGACCTCCTAAGGGTTTTCCAGTTTCCATTAGCAGATTGAAATCTTTGCGTATTCTGCGATAAAAAAACTCCATCACCAACTGCTTTTTCCCTTCAAAAAATTCAGTAAGAAAAAGCCTTGAAGTCATGAAATGTTCTGAGTCTATAACGGAGGAGGAAATAGAGAGTGTTTTACAATATTGCTTTAATTCTAAATCAAGTCGGTACTCATCAGGAAACTGATACTCAAAATGAGTGGCTTCATATTGACCAATTATTTGATTCAAATTCTCCGTAATGCTTTGTTTGTTTTCTGGATTGTCTAATTTAAAATAATGAACGCGATGTCCTTTGTTTTCAACAGCACTTTTAAAATGGCGCATGGCGTTAAAAAAAGCAACTACTTTTTGTAAATGATGCTTGACATAATCGGTTTCCTGCCGAACCTCCATCATCACATAATAGACCGAATCGTCAATTTGATCAAACCAAGAATGGTTTAGATTTAATTGATCGCCAAGGATTAATCGTACTTTCATTCAAACAAGGTGTTTTGCAACCAGCGTTTTTGATATTGCCCTTTGGCATCATAACGATCTGCTTGTAGTTTTATATTAAATTTTCGGTCACGTGGGTCATTGCCAACACCTGCAACGTAGAGCCAGTTGCCCCAGTTGCTATGTGCATCGTAATCAATAAGTTGTTGCTCAAAATAAGCGGCTCCCATGCGCCAATCCATCAACATGCTTTTGGCAAAAAAACTTGCAACATTTTGCCTGCCTCGATTGCTCATAAAACCTGTTTTTTTCAGCTCAATCATATTGGCATTGACAAAAGGCTCCGTGGTTTTTCCTTCAGTCCATTTTAAGAAAATTTCCGAATTGGAATCCCAAGTATATTTTTTATCCAAAATACCACCCAGATGAAAGATTGCATTTCCATGCTTTAATGAGATGTACTTAAAATAATCTCGCCAAATCAATTCAAAAATTAACCAATAGGTGGATTCATTTTTTTGAATTTCTTTTTCATA
>Ga0308007_10000904_pt1 | contig 13211 bp, 12 predicted proteins | sample Neamet71_FD_203152 | JGI IMG/M metagenome (GOLD analysis project Ga0308007, IMG submission 203152) | Marine microbial communities from water near the shore, Antarctic Ocean - #71 | ecosystem: Environmental > Aquatic > Marine > Unclassified | place: Southern Ocean | collected 2014-06-07
GAGAATTAGCCATTGTCGAGGCAAAAGAAGAAAAACTTGTCGTAGAAGTTAAAAAAGCAAAAAACAAAGTTAAGAAGGTACGTGTTGAGAAAGCAAAGGCTAAATCGAAATCTATTTCTATTGCTAAAAGGGCAAAGAAGAGGAAAGACTCTGCTAGATCCAAGAAAAAGAAATCAAATGAGGAAAAATTATCAAAAGAAGGTGATAAAACTGAAAAGGCTGAAAAAGATTCTAAAAAATCTACCGAAGTGGCTAAAAACAAGAATAAACTTGCTAAAAATGCTTCAGAAAAGGTAAAAAAACTAGAAGAAGACGTGAAAAATTCTCCTGATGAGAACACTAAAAGAACTTCCCAGTTAAAACTCGTAGAAGCCACGAAATAAGAACTAAGACTTCGTAAAGAGGCAACGAAGGCATTGAAAGATGCTGAAAAATCGAAAATCCAAGAAATCAAACAGGTAGAAAAGGAAGCTGTTCTTAAAATAGAAACTCTAAAGGTTAAACAAGCAGATGAACTCAGAGAAATTGAAAAAGAATCAATTGTCAAAATAAGGAAGTCTTCCGAGGTTCTTCCTACTGTGAATAAGAGCGACGAAGTCAAGATGGTAATAGAAGGAAGTTCTGAACAGATCGAGAAGGCGTTCGATGCCCCTGTTCTCGAACTTTCTTCTGAAGAAAGAAAGAAACTTCCTTCTATAGTTGGTAAACTTTCCGAAAGTGAGAAATCATTGCTTAAGGAATTAACGAAGGTAGAACAGGTGAAGTTCTTTAAGGACAAGATTAGTCTGAACTCTACTTCTAGTACACCTGATAGGACAGAAGACTTCGTAATAGTTGAGAAAACATTAGGAAGTAGACGTTCTAAGAGTGTGTCTTGGTTGTCTCAGTTTAAGTAAATATATAATATACTTCCAACAAATGACGTGTACCAAACATTATAATATATGAATTAGTATATAACAAAATAATTTATAGGAATGTCCGTAGAAAGTCGTACGAATACATTACATCATGAAATTTCAAAAAAAGATAGAAATGCCCAGGTTTATGAGTTGATCAATCTTGGTGTAGACGTTGATGCACTTGTAGATGGGAAAACAGCTCTCCACAAAGCAGTAGAAAGTAATAATTTTTCTGTCCTTGGAACACTTTACAGTGAGGGTCCTTCTTTTGAAATTACAGACAATAATGGACTTACCCCATTGGCTAGAGCTGTTACGATTTCAAGTGATGGTATTGATTCTTCTTTAACTGGGGATAACCAAATCGTAGAAAGTCTTATTGAACGTATGATCGTTGAAAATGCGAACCTTTCTCTTTACAGTGGTGAAGGATTGTCTCCTATGCTTATTGCCTCCAAATATGGTAACACACAGATTATTGATTTGCTTGTTGAGGCAGACGACTCTACAGTTAACGATGTTGATTCTTTTGGACGCAATGGTGTTCATCTTGCCGCAATGCAGAATCATCCTACTGTAATCTATCAACTTGTCAAACTTGGAGCCAGGAAGAATCAGAGAGATAATTATGGAGAGTCACCTTTGATCTTGGCTGTTAAGAGTACTCAAAATGAAGCTAAAAACAAAGGATTCGAATCATTCCATGTTCTTCTTCTTTCTAACGTAGATATCCGTATCCCTGATACTAAACACGGATGGACAGCTCTCCATTATGCTGTTTATTTGGGTCAGAAATACATTATCGACCAACTTGTCAAGAAAGATAATAGTGTATTGGAACTTAGAACTGTCAGAGGAGGGTGGACACCTCTTCATATTGCAGTGATGAAAAATGACAATAACATTATCAGGTTTATGATCAAACATGGTTCGAATGTTAACGCCAAAACATCAAACAATCAAAATGTATTCCATCTTGCCGCAGGTAAAAACAACACTGGTATACTCGCTGATTTCGTCGAACTCAATGTAAACATTAACCTACTTGATGATACAAAACAAACTCCCATCCATATAGCAGCCTCAAAGAAGTTGTTCAGGATGTCTAATCAACTTGAAGAATATGGAGCAGACGTTACCGTCCTTGGTTTCCCATCGCCTGAAATTATTGAATCATGATTATCAATATTAAATCAGTCATTGAAGATAAGATATGATAATTTTAATTAAACAATTTAAATGAATTTCTGCCCATCAAGAAGGAACGAATCACCGCCGTAATACTCTCCTCCGGTTGTTAAAAATTAAGAATGTGTAGAACTTATTATATAGTTTGTAACTAACTAACTAATTTTGCAATAGTTGCAATGGATGATGATTTTTTTGTAGAAAATATTATTATAGATTTATCAGATGAAGTTCGACCTCCAAGATGGAATCCCCCTGATATTAATATATCGATGATTTCGTCTTGTTCGAATGACTATTCTAAAAAGCATCTCTGTATAGGACATGTTATGGCGAATGTATTCGGAGAAACACTAGACAATCTCGGGGACCCATTGGAAGATACAGGAGATGATATGGGTGAAGAAAATGAGATGGATGAAGAAGAAGAAGAAGAATTTAATCCAATGGGTTCTATGTTTAATGTAATTGATAGTCTAACTTCCTCAAGTGACAATGGTTTACTTGAGACAAGTATGGATTATATCGAAAATCATGCTACAACAATGTATACATATTTATCGAATATTGCATATGTATGGTATATAAATCCATGGGGATACAAGAAAGACTATGAACACTTTGAATATGTAAAAAATAAATCTTTGTGCTTTCTCATTGACGACTTCCTGAAACCAGTTCCCCCGTTGTCTATTGAAGAATCTTCACGTTCTATCCTCCCAGAAGGTATAGACTCTATAGAGACAGCCTTTTGCTATTACGCGCATATGATATGGTATGCATCATCTAATGAAGCTCGTGATGCAGTTGCACAGTGGAATTCCAAGTTTACATCCTCGGATATTATCAAGGGTCATCCTACGACAGTTTTATTTTTGATGACATACTATAAAAAGTCTGATATTATGGTCGTACATCCCATGCAATCAATGAATTCTTTAGGTCCACAAGTTTCTACCCGTGATGGGTTGAATCTTGAGAATCCAGTTTGTATGAGATTGATTACAGAGGAGGTTGTGGGTGCATGTGTTCCATGGACAACTATTTATAGTGTAATCACGGATAAATTATTTGACCAAGTTCCTAACCAAGAATTTAATCACAATCTTGTGATGAAGATCATAAATGTAGTTAAGAATCAAGCTTTATGTGGGGAGAGGAATGCTAAATATCTTTTAGGGAAGATAATGTTTCATGAACGTGTAAGTAAGTTACAGGCATTTTTTTTCGGTAAAGTTTATGATGGGATCCCTGTCAGCGAAGATGATGGGGATTTGCCTAAGAGTATTTACATGAAGCAAATTGTCCGTGCATATGACACTTTCCAGGAATTGGAGAATATAGAATCTCTTGAAAAGTTCATTCGAGACATTGATGTAGTTGGTCCAATTGGACTTATTGGTTTCTTGAAAACATACCAAGATGATGATGGTAAAGGTCTTTCTCAATTAGTGAATGTAATTATGCTATTGGCACATTGTAAGATAACAAAATTTAATTAATTATAATTCAAGTGTTAAAGGAGGGAAAGGTGATACATCAAATTCTAGTATGGTTTCCGTGTGTCCATATGAAATTTCGGCATTTTTATGATATTTAAAGGATGCCAAGAGTATCTCTGTAAAATCTTTAATTAGAATTATGCGATTATAATTTTCTCGAGGTATATCATCATCCTTTTCCCCTTTGATCCTCATTTTTACAGATAGTACATCTCTATTGTGTACAAGTTGATCTGCAACTTTTTTAGTGTTACACTTGATAATGTGTATTCTTTCAGAGACAGAAAGTATTTCACGATTTTTAAATTGTTCTACGATTTCGGCAAGGTATATTCTCGTTCTTTCAAGGAATTCTGGGAAAGTTCTTTCACGAATATATAATGATAAGTTTTCTATTTCGTGAATAGTGTTCCCTCCAAATGAAACAGATTTTTTCAGTCTATTGTCTTTATCTTGTAATAGTATACCAGTTCCTACTGATACTGATCTTTTCATTTTTTTCCGTCTGGGTTCCAGTGTTGTCATTTATACATGGTTCATATTTTTAAATATGAATGGTACCCGAACTCAATTGGGCGTATTATATGTATTTCAAGGTGTCTTTTATTATATTATAATAATTAATAATTAATTTCAGTTTATTTAAGTTTTACATTACTTTAAATGTTATAATTTCTATATAACTATATCAAGTCTACTTCGACTTGGAGGCAAGGGTCTTCTTTGCCGAACGAAGAGACGAAACCTTCTTGCTGGCGGATCTCTTAGCTCTGGTGGCGGACTTCTTGGCGGAAGAAGCTCTGCGGACTGCCTTCTTGGCGGACTTCTTGGCCGAGGTGCGTGCCTTGGATCCTGCCTTGGTCTTGGTGACGCGTTTCTTGGCCTTGAGGGCGGTCTTTCTGGCGGTGGCTGCCTTCTTGGAAGCGCGCTTGGCGGCGGACTTAGCCTTGCGGGCGGCCTTGGCCTTGGATGCCACAACCTTTCTGGTCACGAGGCATAGTTTTCCTCCGGAGCTCTTGCGAGAACCGTTGGGGCATGCCTTTCTGCGTCTGCGGAGCTTGCTTCCCTTGGTAGACTTACGCTTAGAGCTGGTCTTGCGTGCCTTGGAGGACTTGCGCTTGGATGCGGACTTACGCTTGGATGCGGACTTGCGTGCCTTGGTGGACCTGCGTTTAGATTTAGAGGATCTACGTACCTTGGAGGCGGAGGACTTCTTCTTGAGTACGGTGGTCTTGACCTTCTTGGCGGAGGCAGACACACGTCCAGACTTCTTCGACTTCTTGAAGGTGATGGTGAACTTCATCACCTTACCCTTGCGGTACAAGAAGACCTTTTTCAGTTTGCGTCCGGTTTTTTTCTGGACGGCAAGAGCGTATTTAGAGGCGGCAGCCTTGGACGAGCACTTCATGTGGATTTCCTTTCCCTGCTTGGCGATGGGTTTGGTGGAAGAAACCTTGGAAGACTTAAGTACGACATATCTTTTGGAAGAAGTTTTGCACTTAGGAGCCATAGGTAAAAATGGGTTTACCTATGGTAAACACAAAAAACCTCAAGAATGCCGAATTAACAAACCACCGTTTTTAAAGTGGTAAAATGGTTATTAAATTGTTTCTATATTGACACATTGACAAACATGGACACTGTTGAAAAATGTTTACAGACGGTTTTGTTTAATACGAAGGATTTCATGGTCAAACGGGGTCCGACACGACCAACCAAATATGGTTCAGAAATTTCATCAATACAGGATATCAGGGATATTCTAGATATTTACGTGAATGAGATGGTCGGGGATAATCCGAGGAAGAAATCTTCTGATCGGAAGGTTCATAATATAGAACAATCTTTGACTAAATCTGGAATGAAAAAACTTTCAGACTGTAGAAAAACAATAAGATTGCATCTCAAAGAATTGGAAAAAAGTAATTCCAGAAAACATCCAGATATGGATATGAATATTCTCATACATGAAAACCTAAAAACAGGAGGACTAAAAGATATCGGGGGGGATTCGGATAAATCCGACAATACGGATAACGACATCTGTAAATTCATAGAGAGTATGCATGAATGGGGAGAAAAGGATAGTAACGATCGGAGGTATTATTTACACATGATATTTCGATATTATCTACACGATTATCATACATCCGCTGTAAATCATGGATTAGTTAAAGAATTTCCTAGTTATCAGTATATACTAGATGCAACAAATCCGAATGGATGTGCAACAAGATTCCCATCAGAATTCCGTAATTTCCTAGAAGACAGTGCGGGGAGATCGTTCAATGTGAAAACAGTACCAGTACCAAAAAAAGGATCTGGTACAGGGGTAAATTACGATATAAACTTTGAATCTTTACCAGAGGTTTCTTATCTAAGAAAAAGAATATACGGGCATTTTATAGAATGGAAAAAAAAGATGACAGAAACAGGTATACCACATGTATACCCAGAATACTTACATTGCAAGAAAAGAGAAATACCACATGTACTACTGGATGCAATTTCCAAGTCAGAAACAGTAACTCTACTGAGGAATAATATATACAGGGTAGAGAATGTAAATAGTGAAAACATGGGTTTAGTTCTAAAAGAAAGACCAGATATGGAAACACTATATACAAAATACACCACACATGTATTTAGAACGAAGGGGGAGCAATTAAATGAAAGATTTGGATTTTTCATGAGATCTAGGGTAAGAAAAATATACGAATCAGTCAAGAATCACGGTGTCATTGACGATCTATTTGACACAGATGAATTTGGTACAGATATGTTTGTACCATTTGACAATTTCTGTACACCAGGAAGGCAATTGGTAGAAATAGAGAGAAATGAGAATACAAGAAGGTCATTATTAATGACACTTGTTGATACATCCTTCCTTTTCTATATTTTTCATAATAAAGAATTGTCAGAGGAGGATCCAATAAAAATAGTGAAAGATTCCATGGTTAAATTAAATAAATTGAAATGACTAACTCATCATCCATGGACTGGCGTTAGAATAATCTCCTGACATATACAATCCGGATGGAGATAAACAAGAAGAATAATATGAAATCGGGTAATGATTTTCAGATCTACAAAATCTAGCACACATGTTCTGAATATGTACACGAAGTGGGACCTTTATTGGGCATCTACACATGTGGCATAGCATTTTCTTCGGATTGTATTCAAGCATTTGCTTGTAACAGTGTTTGCACACAAAATGATTGCATGATTTGAATACGATTTTTTTATCGCATATATCGAGACAAATTGGGCACATTGTCCCTGTCATCGCGTTGTTCAAGTGTTTAAATAGTAGAACACATTATTAATTTTATTAAATTAATTTAATTAATTCCAGTCCATGATTAAGACATAATCATCTGCTCCATATCCCAGAATCGGATGTCCCGACGATATTCCCCAGTGAACTTCTCCCCCTCCTTGGGATCTCTACCCATTCTCTGGAAGAACGCATACATAAATAAACAGGCTTCGTCTTCGTTTCCTATGATACTTGTCCATCTTGTAGGCAGATAGTCTACGTCGTGCCTATCATACGTGTCTTCCATCAACCCATTCATACTTTCAACCATTTTCTTTGTTAAAAACCTAGAACTAGACTGCTTACCCTGTACATGTTCAAATATACGGACATCACCATCCTCTACATACACAGAACTCAAACTTAGACCATCCTTCCTCTGAAACTTAACCATGAAGTTTGAAGACATGGTTGTAATTATTATTTTAGATGGTGTTGGATAATTGTGAATAGGTGTGCGAATGCAAACAACATCATCTGCATCAAAATTGTATCAATGTAATTTGTATAATTGATTGTATTAATTTAACTATTCATCCATATAACATGTGCTAACACATCCCTGGAAGTTAAGGAATCTACCATCTTTTCCATCCTTTCCCTTCCTCACGATATCAGTGTATGGACCTTCTCCAGTCGTTAAAGGACAAGAGAACTTCCTAACAAACTTACTGGGATTTCTGCTTCTATAGTAAGGATTTTTACAAGAATATCCAGAGTCAGGTATAGGAGGAGGTACACGTACACTAGGTGTAGGTACACTAGGTACAGGAGGTGGGGTTCCACGAGAAATACATTCCTCTAGTTTACCAGTAAGTGATAAAATATCTTGTTCCAATTCACTGTTTCTAGATATTACATCATTGATTAGACCAGTCTTTTGTATGATAATAACTTTGAGTTGTTCTACACCTCCTAGAATGGTTTTCATAGACAACATATGGGATGCTTCCTGGGTTTCTACCTGACGTTTCTTATTTTCCAATTCTCCTACTACACGGAGATTCGACGCGGATAGATCTTTTAGATCATCTTCGCATGTATCTAATTTGTCATATACTGAAACAATGGGCTGTCCTGTTGAGGATCTAGCTCTCTTATTTCCTTGTGACATTATTAAGTATAATATGGTGTATATATTTAAATTATTAATTATGGTTATATAATTTAATTTTTATCAACTTGTTCTCAATTCCAGCTTAGTAACATACGTTGCAACGTCAAGGAACTGGAAAAGCATGTTTCCAGTAGTTTCATCTATAGATATTTTCCACGATTCGTCTCCCATATATATTGCACCAACGGAATTATTCACATACAGTCCTGTTTCAGACATGACAACAGTCTCGGGATCAATACCAAAGGAGATTCCTCCTGTCTTGGTAAGAGAAATATCGGCACCAACATATAGACCCTCTTCATTGGTGACAACATCTCCTGTAGTAGAAGATATAGTCAATGCAGATGTCTCACTTAATGCTAATCCATTTGCAACGCTCAACTCTATATCAGTTCCCACGAACAATCCAGTACTATCAAGTGTCAACTCTGTTCCTATGACTAATCCATTGGTAGAATTCAATGTGATGTCACCAGCCTCTAGACCATTCGTAGTTGTAAGCGAAAGGTTACTTCCTACACTTAGACCAAGTGCGTTAAGTACAACGGGATCAATTGTTCCAAGTGTGATATCTGTCGATGTGATAGACACGTCTGTCCCAATTGCCAAACCTGTACTGTTCAATACAATGTCATCTATCGTTAGACCAGTTTCGCTAAGTATAACGGAACCATCGTTTACGGTGAAAGAATGTCCAGATTCCACGTTAATACTTGTATTTGAATCCCATGTTGCATTTGCAGTGTCATATATTAGACTAATTGCATCGAGATTTAATGCTCCTCCTAAAACAACTCCTCCCCCATTGATTCCTGCAAGATCAGTTGTTTCTGATCCTAGAATGATGTCCAGGTCGCTCACCTCTATAGATGCAGTGGAGAAATTCGTTGATCCTCCTGTCACATCTATACCTCCTGAAATTGTAAGTCCTTCTGAGCCAATGTCTAATATTGACGTGGAATTACCTAAAGTGTCTGTGACATTGAAACCCAGACTAACTTCTCCTCCAGACTCTGTGAACACGAGTCCCCCTAGTTTCTTAACTGTTCCACTACCATCAATACTGTAAAATGAATGTTCTACGGTAATATCCGCCCCCGTGCCGTCATCTTTAACGACTTGTACGAAATTTTTCGCGTATGTGTCACCACTTATAGAAATGGAATGTTTAGATAAGTCACGTACGTAATCTTCTACGAGTGACATGTCCCGTGTAACCCTGTTATATAGTATATACAATATTTATTAAACTTATGTCATTATGTCAAACAATTGTTAATTATCGATATTAACATTCTTCGAGGGTAAGAATTGTTTAATGACAAGGATAATCTTAAGGATAAGTACGGATGCCACTACACCAGCTGCTATCTTGAAATATGTCAAATAATCATCTCCAAATATACCCTTGAGTATAGAATCACCAATGGAAAGTGTGCCGTCTGTCAATGTATCTGCTACATCTTCTACTGTATCTGTCACGATAGATCCTAGTTTATCAAGAGCCTCTTCAACCGTGTATCCGGATGATACCAAGTATGCGACATATCCTGCTGCAGCAAGTGTTGACACACCTGCAGCCGAGAGTTTGGGGTTTTTTGCGATGAAAGTTGTCACCTTCGATGCATATGTGGACGCTCCAGGCTGTGTTTCGAATTTCTTAAGTCCATCTACTCCCCCGACGATGTCGTCTGTTCCTGTTTTTTTCGCACTTGTCCTGAACGAGTCGATGAAATCGTCTGTCTTACTTGCCACACCCGATAAGTCATCTGAAGCTTTTGCAAAAACAGATCCTCCACTCCCAGCGATATCTGCGATACTATCAGTTACTTTTCCGAAATTGACATCACTTGCGGCATCTATTATACTCGTGAGCTTAACCATTGTCTTATTTATTAACATATAAATATTATTATTTCATTAAATGTCTGTTTATTATGTAATTCTATTGGTTATTATAATTATTACAATTATTTAAATGAAGTTCTTCAAGAAAAAGAAACCTAGTCGTGGTAATAATAAACAGGAAATCATCTCGGCATACATGGATACAAGCCAAGAAGAGGACCATTTACTTCGAATGATGGCGTTCGTAAAGACAATCCAAGTTCCAGTTTCAGAATTATGTGGCCTACAAAGTCTTGTTGCAGACATGTCATCTGATTCTGAAATATACGACTATTCGTCTACATTGAATACTTGTGGAATTCTTCTTGCAGACATGATTAGGAATGTCAGACTCTATTATACTATCTCTTCTGGACTTTATGACAAACATCCTGTTCAGTATTTATTGACAACAGAACTAGAAAAAATATGGAGACATCGCATGTCCAAGCCCAGAAATCTAATTTTATATAGAAATCCTATGGAAAGTGATCTATATATGAAATTTACAGTACATCCAGGTGTGCCTACTTCGGTAACTGGAGACAAGAAATATATAAAAACCATCGTGCATAATCTACTGGATAATGCTACCAAATTTACATTGGGAGGAGAAGTATCTATTGATCTTTTCATGAAAAATCTAGAACACGATACAGCAGAATTAAATCTTACAGTCAAAGATTCAGGAATAGGTATACCTATTGCTGCAATAACGAAGATATTCGATCCATTAGTGAAATGTCACTCAGAAATAGTTGATGGGGGTGCTGGAATGGGACTTGCTGTCTCACGTGTCATGTGTAGAGACACTGGGGGAGACCTCATACTGAAACAAACATGCGAGGAAGATAATAACGGCGGTTCTACATTTGAAGCAACATTTTTTGTTGGTCCATGTGGTAAGAATTTCACCACACGTGAGACTGTATTTTGTCATACATATATCGCAAAAAAGACTCTTATTAAAACTAGTATCTTTAATAACTGTAAAATAGACATGTACAAGGAAATTCCATGTCATCCAAGAATACTCGTAGTGGACGATGTCAATATCATCCGCAGTATCATGTCTAGAATGTTATCATCTCTATCCATTGATACAGAAACGTCTACAGATGGTACAGATGCAATATCCAAATGCAAGGAGTTCAAGTATGATGTTATTTTCATGGATGTTCATATGCCTGGAATAAGTGGTCTAGATGCATGTATGGAAATAAGAAATACGATGAATGAGAAAACTCCAATGGTCGTATTGACTGGATCGTTCGACACTGATCTCAGGGAACACGCAGAGAGGAATGAAATAGATTGGTTGACAAAACCAATCAAACAAGATACATTATACTCGACACTGACATCGAAATTGGAACCATCGAGGATAGCATGGATAAAACAAAGAGTTGAATTTGATGAAAATTAATTATTAATTATTTGTTATTTTTACTTCCTAAAATTCCTCGTTCTCCAAAGGATCTTCCCCCGAAGAAGATCCCTCGGATGTGGATTCTACAGATTCCGTCTTAGCTTTCTTAGCAACCGGCTCGTCGTCCTCGGTATACTTGTCGAACTTGGGTCCCAATTTGAAGGCAAATCCTTCCGATACCATAGGTTTAACAATACACTGCTTAGTAACCCATGTGATACCAAGTCCCATAGTAGAGCACCACACATACATAGGCTGGATAATTGCTGCAGCGGGGCATCCCTTCTTAAGGTCAGAGTGTTCAACACGGTTTCCCTTCATATCATATACTGTAACATCCATAGTGAAGTCGTCTACACACTTGGGGTCACCTCCTTCATTCTGCTTAAGCCAAATCTTAGACTGGAAGGTAGGAGGGTAATCTCCATTGTTAGATTCCTTTACAGATTCTTTAAAGTTGGCCTCGATGACCTTAGGGTCTGCCTTCTTTCCTAGGGATTCGTGCATACCCTTTGCTAGTGTCTTCACATGCTGGTCAAATGCGTGAAGGAAGTTCTTGAAATCCCTTGTGTCATCGTCATCTCCTGCGAAAGAAAGAGAAAGAGAAGCAGATACATTCGAATTCTCGTCCAGTTGTTTAGGCTTAATGTCCCATGGAAGCTTCATCACGGGAGTCTGGATGCTTAGTCTCCCGCCGTCGGATCCAGTGATATATGCTGTCTTGCATGCTGCGGATGCCTTGGAAGATCGGGGAGCAGATAGTTTAACACCAGAGATGTTAACGGTATCGTAAACTTGAGCCATGATTCTTATTTAGAAGTAGATTGTTATTATTATTTTAGGAGAGAAAACGTATTGTGAGAAGAGAGTAAGTACCTTAACTAGCAAACATAAAATTTAACATTAGATTGATAAATTATATTGATATGTATTAAAGTATATAAGAATGTATACGAATATTTTTATTACAGTTGGGTTGATATGTCTCATATACATAATGTACAAGAAAAGGAATATGTCCGTTATGGAAATTCAAAGTGTTCAAGATCAAGACGATCTCGGAAGTAATGTTGGAGCAAATCAAACTTTTCAGCAGTTCGTAGACGTGGCTAAAGTTATAGATCCAAAATACCCCATAAATATACCATGGATAGGTCTACCTAAGATCACAAAGTTACCAACGTATCTAAAATACAAAGAAAGGCTTTTAACCCCCGTGGTTGACCAGTTTGGATGTGCATCTTGTTGGAGTATTACAGTTACTAGCATGATGTCTGACAGGATATCAATATATACAGGAGGGAAGGTTATGCGTCCTCTTAGTATCCAAGAAATGATTAGCTGTTGGTCGGGACATCGTGGAGAAGGATGTCGTATTGGTGGTATTCCAGAAACCGCCTACAAGTACATTGTTAAAAATGGAATTAGTTTAGCAAAAGATTACCCTTATCAGCAAAAGGACACTAACACTATAGCAGAATGTGACAAATCTAAACTAAACGGTCTTCGAACTTTCCTCCAGTCAGGTTCTATCAGATCACTGTGCAGAGATCCTTACCAGTTTAAAACTGGATCAACCAAATACAAACAAACAATATCTGAAAATATCAAGAACATGAAGAATGAACTGTTCTACAATGGTCCTTTTGTAGGCACTATCATGGTGTACCAGAATTTGTATGATTACAAGGGGACAAGTATATATACTGGTAATAATAATAGCAGGTACATCGGTGGTCACGCTATACTTATAATCGGATATTCAGTAGGTGAAATGAACGGAAAGGAGCCTGGATTCGATGGGGATTACTGGGTATGTAAGAATTCTTGGTCTATGTCATGGCCTTCCAAATCTCCT
>Ga0308007_10000905_pt1 | contig 13189 bp, 13 predicted proteins | sample Neamet71_FD_203152 | JGI IMG/M metagenome (GOLD analysis project Ga0308007, IMG submission 203152) | Marine microbial communities from water near the shore, Antarctic Ocean - #71 | ecosystem: Environmental > Aquatic > Marine > Unclassified | place: Southern Ocean | collected 2014-06-07
GTCATCAAAGGCTGAAATAGTAGAAAAATCTAAGTAGTATTTGAAGACAACTGAGTAGCCAGCATTTGGGGAAATTGTTACGCCCCACCCGCTTCCATGACTTGGAAATACGTTATCAGGTATTCCTCTACCCGCGCTTCCTGCGCGGTAATCATCGTCTCTGTGGTTCCTGTACCATTCATCTCGCTCCATAAATCTCAGAGATTTGAAAGCTGAACCGAGGGTGGTATTTTCCTGTACTTGAAACGAGTTCCAATCCACAGCTTTAAATGATGCTGGCCAAGAGTATTCTGTAGTCCCGGCAGTTAATGCTTGCGTGTGACTGGCCGCATTGAACGGCCACTCATATTCTTGTTGAGATAGTCGTGCGACAGCAGCTTTCACTGCGTCTTTAACCAGCGCTTGTACGCCAACCACATCAGCGAACTCAGAAGCCACAATCTCCACCTCGTTAAGGCGGCGAAGAACTTGATTACATAAACTGAGGTATGTGCTGGCCATAACAAACTTTCAGAAAAGTGAATGGGGCCAGCGGTTAGGCCAGCCCCAAAGTAATTTAAGCTAGGTAGTCACGATCAGCTGTGGCAGCTATCATGTCGTGCGAGCCCATGTCTGAGATATCCATTAGGATGGCCCAAAAACGGAGCTTGCCCAAAGTGACATCTGTCTCTGTTGCAAATTTAACATCGATAGTGTCCGCTGCAGAGATTACCTGCACTTGAGCAGCCTCAGTGCCGGGAGTTACGCCGTAAGTGCCTACGGCACCTCCGACACAATCAAGCCCATCAACATAGAGATCGATAGCCGCTGGAGAAGCGCCTGTGAATCCCATGTCTAGGGTCAGTGTCCCGTCTGCTTGTGTAATGATTTCGATACCAGCGGAAAGGATAACAGTCCCCGCAGGGACGTTAAGAACTTCCATTGTATCGTTTGCAGCAAAGTCTGCGCCTTTCAAGACGATTGCGGCTGCAAGGTCTATCGTGTTTTGCACCATGTACGGGGAACGTCCCCGTGCCGAGCTGCCTTGTGCAGCGTGATCTGCAGTTGCTAAGTTAGCCATTTGAAATCCTCCTTATGCTGCGTTGTATTTGGCGGTTACGATTGCTTCTGGGCGAAGAATCTTCCTACCGTAGAGGTGGAGCCCCCGGACGAGATCCGCGAAGCTGTCTGGATCACGGTAAGTTTCCGTTTTGGACAGCTGCTCGGCTGTTGCTACAGCACTATCGTGCCCCGCAACTATAACGCCAAAGTTGGTATTCTGGTTACTATTTCCAGTTGTACCGGAACCAGTACCTACCGCTGGCAGATTGGATGAAGAATAAACCCGGAAACCGTGGAAATTCTTGATCGTCAGACCATTGCGTAGACCGCCGCTTTCGCCGAAGTCCCCATTCATGAATCGTGAATCTTCATCGGCCATGATTTCTAAAAACACCGGGTCCACAACCAAAAAACGCCCTTGGGTATCGACTTGCTGTTGATCTAGGAGCCGCTTCATGCGAGCGACAACCATCGCTGGTGAAGCTACGGCGGTTGAAAGTGCGGTAGCACCCGGCAAACGTGCTGCGAGAGGGATCGAATGATCGCCAGCGGAGCTTGTTGTGATATTCCCGAAGTCACTTTTCTTGAGCTGCATACTTGCAAGCAACTCATTCGAGCCAGCTGTTGTGACAGCTTTATCACCGTTCACAGTGGTATTAAGTGCGCTTGCTGTTTGATGATTTGCTGATTGCTTATAACCAGCCAGATAACCAAGGACTTCTTGGTCATAATTATCTGCCAAACGATAAGCAGCACGATCCGTTGCGAGCTGAATAAAATTCACGTGTGACATATTTTCTTCTAGATCGTCCATCTTAAAAGCATAGTAGTTTGCTTTGTCGATTACTAAAGAAAAGTCTGTATCATCAAGATCTTGCGCGTTTACTGTGGTGCCGCGCTTATACTCAGAGACAGAGATTTCTGGCTCTTTAATAATTCTCACTGTGTCGCCTTGGCCATTGATCTCGCCAAAATAATCACTGTTGGTAATATCACCGACAACGGTACTTTTTCTGAAGGCGGATTGTACTTTTTTTGAGTAGATTACGCTACTGAACGAGCCATTTGGTAAGTTACCGTGCCCTGTTGCTGAACTAAATGCCATTTGGATTCTCCTTGGAATGGCAGGGCGCTTCGCGCCCAAACAATTTCCGAAGAGGACAATCGAGTGGCAGTACTTACGGCTGGGTTGCGTGAGAACACGGGCCAGAGTTGTACTGGTAGACTTGTGCCGATTTCTTCTGGAAGGGATAAAACTCAGAGGTAGGCTAATAGCGGCTCTAGTTTTATAACTAAGGTAATTAAATTACCTCATTAGATAGAATTACTATACCATAAGTTGGTATTAATAGCAATACCTATCGAGCGCCCCCGGACATGTCATAGACAAAATTCCCGGTTTGCATTGCTTTAATGATGTCTTCCTCATGCTTATTAAATTCAGCATTAGACATCTTATCAATTTGGCTTTCGCTCCACTGTGCTTTCCCACTTGAGGGAGATATATTCACGCTCTTGCCTACGGCCCGAGCAGCGGAGTTACTTGCCTTGCGTGTACCAGTATCGGCCTTGTACAAATCAATCGCTCTAGATGCCGCCCGGGCATCAGTATTGTTTTTGTACAGGCTGTCGATAATGTTTTGAGGCTGCATCGCTACCCAATCATGAAAGGCTGGGTCTTGGCGGATCTGAGCAAAGTCTGGGTGATCTTGCATTAAGACCTGTTCAGCTTCCTTAACGACAAGTTTGGTCTCAAGTTTACGCAGACCCTCCATGCGTTTAACGCCTTGTTCCAAAGCCTCGTTGGCTCTTTTCTGGGCAATCGAGTCCACGATCTTAGCTACATCTGGATAGCGCTTTGACCAGTTATCAATTTCTTCATCGGTCTTTGGGAACTTAATCTGCCCCCGGGCTGCTGTGTCCAGCTGCTCTTTCATCTGAGCTAGCTCTTGATCTTTTTGCTGCATTAGCTGATGAGAATGCCGCCGCAAATCTCCGTAGCGTTTCTTAAACGCGGCATCTTCTGCGTCCACAGGCTCCGGGCCTGTTTCCGCTACGCCTTGCTGTTTTTGCATCTCTTCAGCGTAGGTTAATCCATTGTCCTCTTCGAGGTCATTTCTTCTATATTTAGCCATGATTTTCCTTTGGGGGCCGCTTTGTGCGGGTGGCCCGTTTGATTACATTATGAAGGCCACTGACGGGTTCTTCTTAATGCCGAACGATCCAGTAGACTTACCGTATTTGTTTTTCTTATAGTCTTCGGTTTCATCTACTTCGGGTTCTATTAAGGTAGTTTCTACTCCTGCCACCTCAATTTGGTTTCCTTCTGGTGTTTCGAGCGTTTCTTTTTCTTCTTGCTCTGAACCACTTGCATCCGAAACTTGGGCGTCCTCAGAGCCTTCGCTATCGGGTTCCTGCGTTTCACCTTCGTGGCTCCAACCTTTGCTTTTTAAATCCAAATGCTCTTCATTAGATTTAGTCATTTTGCCTTCGCCCGTTTGCGGGTCGTACATCATGTGGTCTGCATACTCGTCTTCTTCACCACTGACTTCTTGAATTAGCCCGGACATATCCATAGACATCAGGCCCATTTCTGCCTCGGATTGCATCATCTGGATGTACTTAAGACCGTGCCATTTTACGACATGCGCCGGGAGCACATATTCGTCAGTGCTGATTTTGGCATCGATATCATCTCGGACGTTTTCTGCACTTGAGCCAAGCGGGATAGGATTACCCGATACAGGATCATAATTGGACATCAGGCCTTCGTCATAGTCACCCATCATGGCCATTCCACCGTGGGACATCTTCACTTTTTCATCTTGGTCCGGGTCATCAGCCATTGCGTCTTGCACAGCCATACCTACAGTTTCTTCGTACTTGCTCAGCTTACCGTCTTTGTTCTTGTCCGCTTTGGAGCGGTCTAGTTGTGTTTTATTGTTGGCCATATCTTCGCCCTCTTGTGTTGTTATGCCTCTACGGGCGGTTGCAAGACCGCCAAGAGCAAAAGATGTTTCTTCAGCACTAGCGAGGTCACCGTCTTCTAGCTGCTTAGCTTTTCCATGAGCGATATTGTGGTAATGGTGGCGTGTTATCGCATCCATCAATTGTCTCCAGTAGTAGGGATTTTCATTTTCTTTAATGTGGAACGAATGGCGTGTTCTGTTGCAGCCCATTCGAGTAGACCCTCGTCATATCCTTCATCAAATACACGGGTGATCAATTCTTCCTGATCAACAGTCAGGGAGTAATCTTTTTCAACATTGCGCCGTATATATTCGCGGTGGCTTGGGGAGTCCGCTATATTCAAATCTGCTTTAGTATATTCGCTTCCGTAATCAGCTCGGCTTTTTGGGCCTACAAAAAGATGGCTCTCAAGCATGGATGCAAATTGGTCATCTTTCATCATCTGCTCGGTGATATCCCCGCCCATACGTTCTAAAATTACGCTGGTGTCAGCTGCTTGCCTTGCTGCAGCCTCAATACCGCCTAAAGCTTTATCTTTCTTCATGGCGTATTTGAGGGCTTTTAAATCTACTACTTTATCGCCTTTACTAGCTAACGTATTTGTAAATGCCGTGATGTATTGCTCAATAAGCATGTCTCTTTTTTCATCTATTCTTTTTTGTTCAGCTGCTCGGCCAGCATCCGTAGCCATATTTGATTTTATTCTCTTATTGGTCTCCGCCATTTTAGCGATTACCTCATCAGAAAAACCCACTGCGTCAAATGTCTTGGGTGTGAAAACTGGTCCTTTGGAAGGGAAATTGTTCCCCCCATCGGGGGGACCAGATTCCATCGCACCAGCATCCATCTGGTCATCAATTGAGCCAGCATCAGGGGCTTCTGGGGGCCAAGGGGGATAGCCTAGCTCTTCTCTTGTGAGCACTGTTCCATCTGGTTTTTTACGTTTCCAAGTCGGCATTATCTGGGTGTCGATTAAATCACCAGAATTAGGGATAGTGGTAGCCAAACCATTCTTATCTATATAAGCTAAAGCTTCTTGCAAACGCTCATCGGTATAGAATGCCCGGTTTGCATTTTTTTGAGTTTTATTAATAAATTCTTTACTACCGGGATCTGCGGATCCCTCTGTCAGTTCGTTTTTGATTCCTTTAAGAGTTACGCCGTTGGGGAAAAACTCAATAAACCGTAAAATGTCCCCCGCAATATACCCAACAGGATCCTTTAACCGTAGATCTGCATCGTTTAGATTTTCTGTAGCAAAGTAATCTTTGTCCTTCACACTTAAAATTGTTTGTGGATCAGGTTCTGCGTCTACAGAAGGCTTAATGGCCGGGGGCTTTGGTGGCTCGGGAGTGCGTGGAGATGGGGTGGTATCGATAGAAAAATCCTCTGGCGTAGATCCAGAACCTTTTCTGAACACCATACCTTCTTCTACATCGAGATCATTTAAAGGGAATCTGCCTCGCTGTTGCTCTGCGCTTAAACTGCGTCGAGCTTCCACTAGACGCGCTAGCGCTTCCCCGGCTATGTGAGAGTAGGCCGCAAAGTCTAAAAAACGATCACGTTTTCTATCCATCCCGCGAACAGCCGCTTCGTTAGATAACTTACCTGCCCTAGACCGCATTATTCGATCAAAAACTTCAGCGCTGTCTAAGATGTCTGGGTTATTTATCAGCTCCATTGCAAAGGCTGTGGAATCTGCAGCGTTTAAGGAAGGAAAAGACGCTCTAATCTTGTTTACATAAGCGGTTTGTTCTATTAACGCTGCCGCTGATTTTTCGTCGTTATTTTTGTTTTTTGGGTTTTGGGTGATATTAGCTATACTTCTCCTAAAAGTGAGCAATGAAACAAAGGCTTGCCCAGTACCTGTCTGATCGCCCTTACCCGTATACTGCTTTAAAAGACCTTTGGTTTTTCTCCAGCCATCTTGTCTAGAAAGATCTTGCATGGCGACTTTTATAGCGTCTCCCGCTTGGTCTTTCACTCTATCTCTTGCAGTTTCTCGATTACCGCCTTTACCCGATTTAAACTCTAATGAATTTTGTATGAGATGCTGAGTTTCATGCAGCATCACACCCCAAATGTGGTCCGCGTAGAACTGCTCTTTAGTAATTTTTCCAGTGTTATACATATCTAACAAATCTTGATCCGATTTGCTAATTTTACCACCAGTGGAAGCTTGAACTAGCTGCTCAAGGCCCTGTGCATCACCGTATTCTTTGATACGGGCAGGAAAGGTATTTACCGTACTAAAGTTTTTAGAGGGATTGCTCATTGTTGAACCAAATGCCGTCCCTCTCCTACCTTTTATCTGTGCAGTAGTGGCCATCACCTCGGGCGGTAAAGCAGCCTCGAGATCGTCTGCGTTAACGAGTACCTCGGATAAAGTACCCTTATCTTTAGCCGGGGGCTCAGGGTTTGTTTCTGTACGAACAGTCTTAGTGCCTGTTGAAGAAGAGAGGTCTGTTTTGTATTGGTCTGTAACCGCGTTAGACAACGCTTCAAACTCGGCTTCGCTTATGTCCCCGTTGATAAAATCAGTCCGTGCGGCAATGATTTTTTTCATTGCAGCAAGACGCATCTGTTCCGCTACGTCTTTGCCAATTGTTGTGGGGACTTCAACCTCTTCAATTGTGGCCAACGGTTTTTTAAACTTTTGCAGAAGCTTAATGTTGGTGTCTTTATCGCTGATCTCGTACAGCCACTCATCAGAAAATCTAAACCAACCCGTATCTTTGTAGATTGCTTCCCGATCAACTCCGTTAGATTCAGCTGCCTTAGCTCTATCTAACGCCGCCATATCGGCGGTGTTAGACTTTTGGTTGAGAAACATGCCTGTGGTAAAGGCAGAGCTATCTAGCTCTGGATCAGCAAATGCTTTCTGGGCTACTTTCGCACCCAAGCCTACTCCCGTAGCTGCCTCAAGGACTTCTAAAAGACTACCGTCTCCAGAAGCTAACCGATCAAGTAGATCTACAGTTTCTGTTGCAGCTTTTTTAGCGAAATCATAAGTTTGTTTTGCAGAAGGGAGTTGGGGCTGCTCCCACGGCCCGGTAGCTTTCTTTATAACTGCGTCCGACACTGCCCCAACAGTTTCTGTTATTAGTTTTCTGTCAGTGCGTTGGTCAGAGGAAGGTTCTGATACAAAACTTTTTTTAGTCATGCTGTCGCTATAGACAGGGCCAGCTAGACTATTAGCGCTTGCTACAGGATCAAATTCAGAAGTAAGGAAACCTAAAGGCGCACCCATACCACCAAAACGTAGGCTTCCATCTGACTGCAATTCAGAGGGGGACTTGTTCTGATCAGTAGCCTCGAGGTCATCATCGTCTTTTCCGAAGAACCCTAGAACTCTGTCTAATACGCTCATTATTTAGCCCCTGCTATGCATTCGTCTCGGAGTGTTTTTACTCGGCGTAATTCCTTGATTGCGCCTTGGATCTCGAGCACTCGAAAGTGGTCCTTCTCAACCTCAAGAAGCAGCTGATAATGGGATATCCGCGCAGCTGCGTACTCCTGCAGCATCCTCATCATCTCTTTGTTGTTCACCATCAAAAGCAGGGAACGGTAGAAGGATTTATCCATAGATTACTTGAGCTCTTTGTACTTTGGTAAACAGTACGCAACGACCTTATCTGCTGGGGTCAGAGCGTGAGTTGAGAACCGTTTAGTGATCTCTTTTGCGTAATAATTGCAGTGATCAATATTAGTAAAAATCATCGTGTCCTCGATTAACTCTCGGGATGTGCCGAGATAAACCATCAGGACAAACGTATACATTACATCATCTGTTGGGGCGCTGCTGGGGCAGCTTGTGGCTGTCCTCCATTGTCCCCTCCGCCAGCCCCTGTGAAGCCGTCTGCTCCGGGCTCTGGGGCTGCTCCGGGCGCTATATTACCGCCGCCTGTGCCTGTGGGATCATCCGGGCTTGGAGGACCGCCTTCGGGCCCTTGAGGGGCCGGGGGCTGCTGTGGCATGAGCGCTTGTATCTCAGCCATCATCTTAGCTTGCATAACCGCCTCACGTTGATCGTAGAGGATCTTATCCTCATCGATATCCATTGAAGCTGCCAGCTCTCTAAGAATGTATGAGTAGTTCACAAATGGAGCCATTTGCTGGTTACCCGCCATCTGAAGAAACTGCAGCAATCTCTGGCTACGGATCTCATTTCGCATCAGGCTTTCGGTGCCCTGTGCAATCACTTCTAGATCACCCTTCACATACTCTTCATCGAAGTTGAATTGCATGTTGAACGCGAATAAGCTCTTGCCTAGTGGCGCTAGCAAGTAATCGTCCACATTTCGCACAACGGCCTTAATAGCGCTTTGTGCAGCGCCCATCAGCATAGACATACCAGAGGCAGTTCTACCTACGCCCATGATGCCTGTTGCTCCGTGGCTGTAGCTAGGAATGCCCGTAGCCTCATCAGCCAGCTGCCGGGACTTATCGAACATCATCATTAGCTCTTGAGATACGTTGGGGAACTTGGTGCCAAAGATGGCCTGACCCGGGGCCCCCGCCTGTCTTCTAAACACTTTTCCGGGGTACACGCTTAGGTCTTGCCCGGGGACGAGATTGGTCTCATCAATTTCAATAAGTAGGTTACCTGAGAGTGCTCCGTTGTCCACCGCCATACGATAAAAACCATTCATGAGCAGCTGTGTGTCGGACATGTTTTCGGCTACGCCGATACCAAAGAAGCTATATGGATTGAGCTCGTAAGGCACCGCCATGAAGGGGATGCGAGCAGGAGTAAACGGATTAAGGACTAGCCGTAGGATCTGCCCATTGCAGACCCATGCATTTATCTGCAGCTCATCCAAATTCTTGAGGGATTTAGGGATATCAATATCTGCTTGCTCTGCAAGCTCCGCATCAATAACGCCCCAGTATTCTAAAACTTCATACCGATCTATAGAGCTGTCCAGATCGCTCTCGTCCAGCGTATCTTCCCAATATTCGCGCACATAATCTGGGCCCATTTCAACGCAAAGCTCGATGCTTTCTTCGCGGAAATGTGGCCGTTTCTTTAGCGCTCTAAGCTGGGTGCGGCTAAGCCTGTGCCGCTGGATAACATACTCCGCTTCGCTCATATTACGGCTGGCGGGATCTGGATAGAAATCCCAGATAGAAACGTATTCTACCCGAGGCACTGTCTCGAACAGCGGGTCATACTTGCCCTTCTCATCCCAGCGTGGGAACTCCTTATCTGTTAAGAAAGGGCCCTTAAGAACGCCTGTACCAAACAAGCAAGCCTCGAATGCTACTGAGCGTAGGTGCTTAGATGCTTCGCTCTCTTCGAGCTGATCGTGCATCTTTTTCTCAAGGAGCTGAGCAGCTCGCTTGGCAGGTTCATAGGTAATAGAGCCCGGGGCTGTCCCGGGGCCAGCTTCTAGTTCTTCCTCATGGGGGCCCAGCGCGTCTTTGTAGACGCCGAGATCTTTAGCTATATCTGGGCGAGCAATTGTGCCGGGTATTTTATAATCTACGCCGACTGTGTCTTTGATCTGTTCCTCAGTGACCCTCCCAGGGTTTATAGAAACAGCATCTGCTACGTTGTTTGGGTTTTTGCGAGCTTGCACACCTATAGGAAAGCGAGATCCAGCAAACAACACATCCACGACTTGGGCATAAGCAGCCAGTACTTTTGTCTTTGTGATCTTAACAAAAGCTTTGGACTTTTCTGTATCGGTGAACTGTACATCTGAGCTATAAATTCCACGGTAGTTTTGGTAGCCTAGCGTCCAACGCTCTTCATCCATTCTACGGTGATCTTTGGCGTCTTTGTAGGCAGAACCTATATAGGAAATTAGCCCACGGTATTCTTGGTTTTCTGTCTCAGGATTACCGTCCTCATCCAAGGATACAACCTGATCTGTATCGACCTGATCATCGCTTGGGCTAATTGTGGGTTTGTCCATAAGGGCCATATTAATATCCAAATACTGAATCTGAGGGGCGGTAGACGGGCTTTGGTACACCTCTGCCCATGTCGAAAGGACTTAGAGATCTAGGGCGGCTCATAATGCCGTAGCGAACACTGTCGTAGGTGTGGTCTGATCTGTACCTTGCATCGATGTCATCACTGCCCTTTGGGCAAGACGGGATCACGGGAAGGTCTGCAATTATCTGTCTGCAATTATCAAAGAACACGATACCGGGCATTTCTGTGTCGGGGTCTACTTTGAGCACTTCATGGAAGCGGTTCTTACCAGAGACCCGAGCGCCAGCGGTGCGGTCACTGGGTCTCCATCTACAACCTATCGAGATCATCTCTTCAGCTATTGATGGGCCGATCTGTCCGCGATTATGCCAACAGGAGCTATCTAAAATACCGTAAGCCATCTTCTCGCCATACTCGGCTTCCATCACCGCTTTAGCTAAGTCCTTGCCAGTGTGCTTGGAGAGGTAAAGCTCTCGGTAAACTATGAGCGTCTCGAAGGATGGGTCTATCGCAAACCAATGAACTGCGCTGAAACTAGAGTAGCCGTAATCACATGACCTAAATCTGCGCCAATCGTGGGGGATATCAAACGGCTCCACAACGTGAACATTCTGCCGAAACTCTGGGAAAGCAGCTCCATCAGCAACTCCCCAATCTCCTTCAAGAAGTTGTCTGCGCTGGTTCTCTGGGAGAGATAATAGGTTGGCTTCATATTGTCCGCCTTCGACTAAATACGGATTGTCTTGCAAACTGGCCGGGATAAATCGTCTGTAGAAAAGGGGCTGTCCTGCCTTTTCATGTTTGGGCGGATAAATCAGATCCTTGCCAGTTTCTATGTCAGTGGCAATGAAAGACTTATTTTTGGGTGCGGGATCAATAAACATCCGCTTCACCCATCCATGTCCGGGGCCACCCGGGTTGGTTGTGGCACGGATAAATATGGGTAGATCAGGATCCGTGGTCCGTAATCGAGAGCGCATGTAATTAAATACATATGGGCTAGGGTGCTGCGTGAGCTCATCGAAAGCTATGTAGCTAAAAGCCTGACCTTGATAACGTAGAACATCATCGTCTCGCTCAAGGTAGGTCATCCACATCTTAGCCCCACTAGGAAATACCCACTGGGACTTTTTCTCCATCCACTTCGCCCCGGGATACGCTTGGGGATAAAGCTCTTGGGATTTGTATATAAGCTCTCTTAGCTCGTCATTGGTGCGGCGGAGAATAAGACCACTAAAGTTCTTGTTTCCAAAGTACCTTAAGGGGTCTGCAAGTAGCCCGTAGCTTTTACCTCCCCCGGCGCTTCCTCCATAGAGAACCTCGCGTTCCATAGCGGCAAGGAACTCTGTTTGTGGACCCGCATTAGGTGTAAAAACCACCTCACGCTCACTTGGAGCTGCCTCGAAATCTAGTGTGTCCGAAAGCGTTGGAGGCGCGGGGAGCTCGCTGTGTATCGGCTGTGCGACATCCTCTGGGGACTCTTTTTTTTTGTAGTCTACCCAGTTAGCGAGCTTCTTCTCTTGCATGGTCAGAGTGCGTTTTGCATCTGCAGCCTTGCGTTTAACTTTAGCTTTAGCCTTCTCAGGACCAGTTTTAGGGGCGTACTTCTTGCGCTGCTTACGCTGAGACTTTTCCCGAGCGTTTTTAGGGTCAGTTCCCCGGCGGTCTTTCCAGATCAGATTAATGCCTTGGTGGCTAATCTTCTGCCCAGTTTTCTCTGTAAGGTAGGCAGCGGTCTCTCGCAGAGAGCCCTTAGCGTCTATAAAATCCAATGCCTCTTTAATGAACGGCATAAAGAAAGGATCAGGAACTAGAACCAGAGGGTCATCTTCGGATGGCATGTAGCCGAAGGCTATACGGGCAGTCTTATTAGCCCGGTATTTAATTGGGAAATCAGGATCACTCATTTTGTTTTGGAGGTAAGATAAACAAACCGCCTTCAGCTCCTGTAATCTCCAGCGTCTCTTTCTTCACAACGCCAGATCGATCTAAGATCTCTTTAGATGCGGCCACTAAGTTACGGGCTCCAAGAACATTAGGATCCTGTAATAGACCGACCATGCTAGCAGCTGCTTTGGGAGCGTTCACCGCCAGCATCATAGATGCTGCAGCAATCACATCGTCCTGTATCGGGCGTATAACTTCTCTAATACCAGTGGTCTCGGAATACCCAGCCATAGTCATTGCTGTGCGGAGATCCCCATTGGCCTCGCCAGTGAGCTTATCAAGGAATAGCTCCTGTCGCTCTGTGAGCGCCTTTTTCTTCTTTTCCATAGGTTACCTTAAATATACAAATATTAAGCCCACAGCCCCGGTCATAACGATCCAAAACAATCGTTCAGCGAAGGCTATGGTTTGACCGCGCTTGATGCTGGTTTGCTCAAGCTGATCCATACGTTGGTCTAATTTATTGAAGGTCTCATCGGCACGATCAAGTCGCTTGAAAAGCGATATCAGCCGCTCCTCCATCCGAGCCATCTGGACAATTGCTTCGGATAAAGTATCCAACTTGTCCTCAATACGCTTCAATCGCGCATCAGTCATTTCTTTTTAGCCTTGTTCTTTGCAGAATTAGGCCATCCAGCCTTCATGTCCTTGTAGGCTTTGGGGGACACGGTGCTTTTCTTTTTTGGCCGTGAAGTCCCCGCTTTTTTACGGGCGTTCATATTTTTTACTAGTGACATTACTTCCGCCTCGACTTCTTACCGCTACATTTCCATTTAGCCCTAGATAACCGTAGTGGGCTATTTGGGTCTTTAGCTGCTTTAGGATGTTTCTTCATCTGCCCGTGTGAACGGGCGCAGTAGCTGTCTCCCCGCTTAGTCCCGGGAGCAATGCTGTAGCCCTTAGCCCCATATCGAACAGTCTTCTTGCGGCCTGTTTTGGGGTTTTTAACAACCTTAGAATACTTCTTAGCAGTAGCCACAATTACACCACCAAGTTAACCATCTTACCGAGGGACACCCTCGGCACTAGGCGGGAAAAGCGGTCATATGTAAGGTCGTATGCTGTCGGCGGTACAACCGCCGGGATAAGGTTCTTATTGTGACCAAGTGCTATAGGGATATTGGCTGGCTGCGTTTGCCGAAATGCTGGTGGGCGGTACATCGAGGATATATTTGTTACGTCAGAAGCCATCCGATATACCTTTCATGATATCCTTGATTGAAATCTTGGCTTTAGCATTCGGCGTATAACGGCATTGGAACTGGCGTGGACACTCTTTGAAACTGC
>Ga0308007_10000911_pt1 | contig 13133 bp, 13 predicted proteins | sample Neamet71_FD_203152 | JGI IMG/M metagenome (GOLD analysis project Ga0308007, IMG submission 203152) | Marine microbial communities from water near the shore, Antarctic Ocean - #71 | ecosystem: Environmental > Aquatic > Marine > Unclassified | place: Southern Ocean | collected 2014-06-07
ATTCTGGTTAATGATAGCTGATATTCGAATGCAGTCTGGCGATATAATCGCTGCAGAAAAAGCTGAGCACACTGCTAGCCGATATTAATTAGTCCCTTAAAGACAATACATCTTGCATATCATATAGCCCTCGTTTGTATGACATTAACCAGCTCGAGGCACGCATCGCGCCCAAAGCAAAGGTCATTCGACTTGAGGCTCTATGCGTTATTTCAACACGCTCACCTTCCGCTGCAAACATTACCGTGTGATCGCCAACGATATCACCCGCCCTTACTGTCGCAAAACCAATGGTCTTGGAGTCTCTTTCTCCAGTCCGACCTTCACGCCCATATACTGAGCATGTTTTCAAATCACGGCCAAGCGCATCAGCAATAACCTCCCCCATTCGTAATGCAGTTCCTGATGGGGCGTCCACTTTATGACGATGGTGAGCTTCAATGATTTCAATATCAGCATCATCACCTAGTACCCGAGCTGCAATATCCAATAATTTCAAGGATAGATTAACACCTACACTCATGTTGGGCGCTAAAACAATAGCAATCTGCTCTCCAGCTTGTTCGATTAGTTTTTTTTGTTCGTCACTAAAGCCTGTCGTTCCTATCACTAAGCGACATTGGCTTTCTAAACAATGAGGGATTAACTCCATCGTCACCTCAGGTAGAGTGAAATCAACGATGATATCTGATTGGGCTACCGCAGCTCCAAAATCACTTGTTATTTCTACGCCTAATTTACCCACTCCAGCTAGCTCTCCGGCATCCAAACCCAGTAGGCTCGACTCAACACGAGCAATAGCTGCACTCAATGTCAAACCCTCGGTTTGAGCCACCCCTTGAATCAAGCATCGGCCCATTCTGCCTGCTGCGCCGTTGACTGCTATGCGAATTGTCATATTCTGACCTTCTTAATTATCGGTTTAGTCACTATTGAAACGTTAAGCGATCTTTAGCATAAAGTATTAATCGAAAAACTTTTTAACTCCATCTAACCACGAACTTTGTTTAGGGCTGTGTTTGCTGCGGCTGCCGGCTAATGTTTTATCAAATTCTTCTAATAATTTTTTTTGTTTTTTTGATAACTTAACAGGAGTCTCAATAATAACACGGCAAACTAGATCACCCGTAACACCACTACGTACCGACTTTACTCCCTTGCCTCGTAATCTAAATTGTTGCCCCGTTTGGGTGCCTTCTTGAATTTTTAGACTAGCCTTTCCAGATAGGGTCGGAACTTCGATATCCCCGCCCAGTGCCGCCGATGTAAAGCTAACTGGCACATCGCAAGATAAGTTATTATCATCACGTGTAAAGACATCATGATTTTGTACTTGTACTTCGACATAAAGATCTCCAGGTCCAGCACCTCCTTGACCTGGCTCACCCTCACCTGATAATCGTATGCGATCGCCAGTATCTACTCCAGCCGGTACCTTAACCGATAAAGTTTTATGCTCTTGAATTTGACCTTCACCACCACAATCACGACAAGGTGACTTAATCATTTTTCCTGTGCCTGCGCAATGAGGGCAAGGTTGCTGTACTGAAAAGAAACCTTGCTGCATACGCACTTGGCCGTGGCCACCACAGGTAGTACACGTTACTGGCTTCGTTCCTGATTCAGCGCCACTACCATCACAAGTTTTACACTCAATATGAATAGGGATCCGAATTTTTACTGTTGTTCCTGCTACAGCATCTTCTAGTGATAATTCTAAATGGTAACGTAAATCAGCACCTCGGTAACTTTGCCGACCTCCACCTGACGCACCAAAAATATCATTAAAGACATCGCCAAATACATCACTAAATCCACCAGCCCCACCTTGCGATCTTCCGCCCATTGATTGGTCAACACCCGCATGACCAAATTGGTCATAAGCAGCCCTCTTTTGTGGATCGGATAAGATTTCGTAAGCTTCTTTTGCCTCTTTAAATTTTTCTTCAGTGCCTACATCATCGGAATTACGATCTGGATGATATTTCATTGCCATACGCCGATAGGCTTTTTTAATTTCTACCTCCGTCGCTGTTCGTGAAATACTTAATATTTCGTAAAATTCTCGTTTGGCCATTGACGTTATCTACCCACTATTTTTAGAACAAAGCAGGCGTAGGGAAAACCTACGCCTGCTTTTCAAATCAAACTGCTATGAAGCTTATTTTTTATCGTCGTTAACTTCTTCAAATTCAGCATCAACAACATCATCAGCCTCTGCTTTAGCATTTCCTTCCTCGGCACTTGCACCAGCTTCTGCATTTTCGGCGTAGGCTTGTTCAGCCAGTTTTTCTGCTGCTTCAGTCAATGAGTTTGTTTTCGCTTGGATAGCATCTTTATCTTCACTAGCTAAAGCTTCTTTAAGCTCAGCAACAGCTGCTTCAATTTTTACTTTTTCATCTGTATCTAATTTTTCACCTAATTCAGTAATTGATTTTTCAGTGCTGTGAACTAAGTTTTCACCTTGGTTACGCGCATCTACCAACTCATGGAACTCGCGATCTTCTTCAGCATGGGCTTCAGCATCTTTCACCATTTTGTCGACTTCTTCATCAGACAAACCACTTGATGCTTTAATTACTATAGACTGCTCTTTACCTGTCGCTTTATCTTTTGCTGATACATTCAAAATACCATTGGCATCAATATCAAATGTCACATCAATTTGTGGCTGGCCTCGCGGTGCAGATGGAATATCAGACAAATCAAAACGGCCCAATGACTTATTTGCTGATGCTTTTTCACGTTCACCCTGCATAACATGGATTGTTACTGCGGGCTGATTGTCTTCTGCAGTTGAAAACACTTGGTTTGCTTTCGTTGGGATCGTAGTGTTTTTTTCAACCAATTTAGTCATCACCCCACCCATGGTCTCGATACCAAGACTTAGTGGCGTCACATCTAATAACAAAACATCTTTAACATCACCTGCTAAAACGGCTGCTTGAATCGCCGCACCTGAAGCAACTGCTTCATCAGGATTTACATCTTTACGAGGTTCTTTGCCAAATAAGGCTTCAACTGCTTCCTGAACTTTCGGCATTCTTGTTTGACCACCGACCATAATAACATCATCAATCTCAGACAATGACAAGCCAGCATCCTTCAATGCCGTTTTACATGGCGCTAAACTGCGCGCGATCAAGTCTTCAACTAAAGACTCTAGTTTAGCTCTTGTCAAGCGCACCTCCATATGTTTTGGACCTGAAGCATCTGCTGTAACATAAGGTAAGTTAATATCTGTCTGTTGACTTGAGGATAACTCTATTTTTGCTTTTTCAGCTGCATCTTTCAAACGCTGTAAGGCCAATGGATCTTTCGACAAATCAATTCCTTGATCTTTTTTGAACTCTTCAACTAAGAAATCCATAATGCGTTGGTCAAAGTCTTCACCACCTAGGAAAGTGTCACCGTTAGTGGCCAACACTTCAAATTGATGCTCACCTTCAATATCAGCAATTTCAATCACTGACACATCAAACGTACCACCACCTAAGTCATAAACAACGATGGTTGAATCACCACGTTTTTTATCCATACCGTAGGCCAATGCTGCTGCCGTCGGTTCATTAATAATACGCTTGACGTCAAGACCGGCTATTTTACCGGCATCTTTTGTTGCTTGACGTTGTGAATCATTGAAGTAGGCAGGAACTGTCACAACAGCTTCTGTGACCTCTTCCCCTAGAAATTCTTCTGCTGTTTTTTTCATTTTCATTAAAACACGTGCAGAAATTTCAGGCGGTGCCATCTTCTTCTTATTAGCTTCAACCCAAGCATCACCATTATCAGCCTCAGCGATAGTGTAGGGCACCATGTCAATATCTTTCTGGACTACATCGTCTTTAAATTTTCTTCCGATTAAACGTTTAATCGCAAACAATGTGTTTTTAGGATTAGTTACTGCTTGGCGTTTGGCTGATTGGCCTACCAACACTTCATCATCTTTAGTAAAGGCAACTATTGAAGGAGTCGTACGATCACCTTCGCTATTTTCAATAACACGTGATTTACCATCTTCTAATACTGCTACACACGAATTAGTCGTTCCTAAGTCAATACCAATAATTTTAGCCATCTGTTTAATTCTCCAATATTCTTGAATACGTACTAGTTACACTAGCTGTTGAGTAGTAATGTGGGGGGTTAAAAAAAAAATTCAAGGCCAAGGACTACTGAACGATATTTTTTATTGTGATACCACAACCATAGCGGGGCGTAATAAGCGACCGTTAAAGTGGAAACCCTTTTGTGCCACACTAATAATATGATTTGATTCGAGGCCGTCGACGGGTTGCATCGCCATAGCTTGATGAAGTTCAGGATCAAAGGCATCACCTTCAGCTGGTTCTACCTCTTCAAGCCCAAATTTAGCGATAGAAGACAAAAACATTTTCATTGTCATATCTAAACCGTCGCGTACATTCTCCAGGGAGGCTTCTTCACCCGAAGCCGCATTAGCACCCAAGGCCATACTGTCATATATGGGCAGTAATTCTGCAACAAACTTATCCAATGCATGTTTATGAGCATTTTCTAAATCACGTGACTGACGCCGGCGCAAGTTTTCCATATCTGCCCGTGCTAGGAGTAATTCATTCCAATGCCCATCTGCTATACTTTTTGCTTCTTCTAAGAGCTTTTCCAGCTCAATTACACCTTGAGACTGACTATCGTTTGATATTACTTCTTCTGGCTGTCCTTTTTCAGGATCTTCCGCCGCTATATTGTTTATTTCCTCGTCACTCATATTCCTGCTTCCAAATTGCTTAATGATAAGACTGATATTTGGGGTCAAAAAAGCTTTTTTCAAGCATTAAAAAGAATATTTTTGTTAAATAATTCAATTAGAACCATTTAACTTGTAACTTTTAACCACTGACATTGGCCATTACTAGATTTATCAAGCAACTCCAGATGCTTTTGATGTTCCTGTAGCTCTATGTCTGTAGCCTTAATAACTTTTAATCGTTGGCGCTTTTTTCTATCACTTTTATTCATTTCTTTTTGATCAATTTGTTGCTTTGTTGTCTTTTCCCCCGCAAGAGAGAAGCTTACTTGACCACCGGTCATTGCTAAATAGACATCTGCTAAAATCTCAGAATCGAGTAACGCTCCATGTAGCTCACGGTTTGAATTATCAACGTCATAGCGACGGCACAAAGCATTTAGATTGTTTTTCTGACCAGGGTGCTTATCTCTTGCAAGTTTAAGAGTATCTAAAATGGTACAAACAGTATTAATTCTACGAGACTCTGAAACAATTTTAGTCAACTCGTGATCTAAAAAGCCAACATCAAACGGGGCATTGTGGATAATTAATTCAGCTCCATCGATAAATCGCATAAAATCCTCCACAATTTCTGAAAAAAGTGGCTTATCAGCTAAGGACTTGTTAGTAATACCATGCACTTCCATGGCACCCGCATCAATTTCACGTTCCGGATTAATATATTGATGAAAGGTTTCACCTGTCAGTCTCCGGTTAATCAATTCAACGCACCCTATTTCTATAATACGGTGATCATCTGAAGTACTTAGCCCTGTTGTTTCGGTATCAAGTACTACTTGTCGTTTGGTTTGATTATCTGCCACGTGATGTCCTTATTGATTTACTGCAATGTCACGAGCAGCTACTGCTAATTGATCAGCCCGCTCGTTTTCAACATGCCCTTGATGACCACGTACCCATTCCCATTCTAATTGGTGTGATTCGGCTGCTCTTTCCAAGCGTTGCCATAAATCAATATTTTTAACAGGTTTTTTAGCAGCTGTCTGCCAGTTTCGCTTCTTCCAGCCTGGTAACCATTCAAGCATTCCCTTCATCACATACTGAGAATCGGTAGTTATTTTCACACTACAATCTCGCTGTAACGACTCTAAGGCAGCGATTACAGCCATCATTTCCATCCGGTTATTTGTAGTATCTTTTTCACCACCAGAAAGTTCTTTTTCTATACCTTTAGTACGCATAATCGCACCCCAGCCTCCCGGACCCGGGTTACCACTACAAGCGCCATCGGTAAATATTTCAACGTGATCCATCTATTTTTTCTCTTGTTGCATGTTTGCCAACTAAATTCTTTTTAGGGAACCATTTTCCTGTATGCCAACGCCCAGTTATGGGGGTTAACGGTACCGTCCTCTTGGTAGCGACGAGAATTGTTACACCAGCAAAGATACGCCAAAACCGTCGCCCATAAGATTCTAACTTAACCGTTCTATTCAACCACTTCTCACTTTTAAGCGGCGGCCTAAACATCAATTTTTCTGTCGAAACAACATCAAAATTTAACAATGACAACCAGTCTTTTATCCGTGATTGGCCAAAAAAAGTACCATGCCATGGCGCCACTGTTTTACATGAAAATAAGCGGCGAAGACCCCACCAGCTCCAAGGGTTAAAACAACAGATAATCATCATTCCATCACCTACTAATATTCTTTCCGCCTCTCTCAAAACTTGATGAGGGTCGAACGAAAACTCGAGTACATGGCTTAATACTAAAGTGTCCAAACTATTAGATTTAAACGGTAATGATTCATTGATACCTTCGACATCTGCTGACCTAGCCATCCTCTTTCTAAATTTAGGCACGGTCATCTCGGGGAAAAGGTCATGTTCAATGCCTACTTGCAACTGATAATAGCCTTGGAAATGCGCTGGCTTATTACGAAACAATTGCTTCTCTTGCTTTAAGACACACCGACCCAATGGGCTTTCCCACCAGTCTCTCAAAGGATCTACAGTGTCATCTTCTGAATCAGTCATGGTAATCACCGTTACGTACTTGGTGTAACTCCAATAATCAAAAAAGCGTTAAGGTATATTATTACTAATAATTAGTATTCTACTACCAAGGCCACTCTAAGTTAACATGCAAATCATATTATTTATTCAGCTATGACAAAATTTTCAGTTCAAGCGGTACCAGCTCTCAAAGACAACTATGTCTGGCTTATTCGCGCCGAAAACTCAGCCCATGTAATTGTGATTGATCCCGGTGATGAAAAACCAGTTATTGAAGCTATCCGACATCAAGGATTAATTCCTGTCGCCATAATTATCACCCATCATCATTATGACCATGTTGACGGTATTAAACCCTTATTAGAGCATTTTAAGGTGCCTGTTTATGGCCCCACTAATGAATCAATTCCAGCCGTATCACACCCATTACTACCAAGCGATAACTTGTCCATCCATAAAGATTTTCCATCCTGCCGAGTCATTGCCGTTCCCGGTCACACTAACGGTCATCTGGCTTATTTATTTGGCGATAGCTTATTTTGTGGCGACACACTATTTTCAGCAGGATGCGGTCGTCTATTTGGAGGTACCTACTCACAGCTGTTAACCTCACTCAAATACATTTGTTCTCTCCCATTAAAAACTAAAATATATTGCGCTCATGAATACACAGCCAATAATTTAAAATTTTCACTCACCGTTGAACCAGATAATATTGAGGTGCAGCAACGGTTGGAATATGTCGATAAATTAAGATCTGAAAGTAAAATAACTTTGCCTTCAACGCTAGAAATAGAGCTTGCGACCAACCCTTTTTTACGATGCCAAGAGCCTAGCATTGTCAGTGCTGCTGAGCAATATGTCTCGCGTGACTTAGATAATGAGCTGGCGGTTTTCACTGTACTTAGACAGTGGAAAGATAATTTTTAGCCTGTCCACTATACTTTTTTAATAGTTACATGTGGATAAGGAATTGAAATATTATTATTATCAAATTCTAGCTTGATTTGTTCAATCAATTCAGATCGCACTGCCCAATAATCTTCACTTTTCACCCAAGGCCTGACATTAAAATTAACACTGCTATCCGCAAGTTCTGCGACAGCAACTTTTGGAGAGGGCTTTTCTAAAACTAAATCATGTGCCGCTAAAATAGCTTCCATTATCTTTTTAGCTGCCAGCATATCATCCTCATATCCTATGCCAAATACCATATCAATACGACGCGTCTCGCGCGCAGAGTAATTGGTTATTGCTCCAGCATATATTTGACCATTGGGAACAATAATTTCTCGATTATCGCCTGTTCTCATTATCGTGCTAAAAATACTAATTTGTTCTATGACACCAACCACACCCCCGGCCTCAATAAAATCACCTAACTTAAACGGACGGAAAATAATCATCATTACGCCTGCCGCAAAATTTTGTAATGAATTTTGCAAAGCTAAACCGACCGCTAAGCCGGCCGCACCAATAAGCGCAATTAATGAGGTCGTATCAAAACCTAACTGGTTTAGTGCTGCCACAAAGATTAATAGCAACAACAGAGCCTTGGCAATTGCACTTAAGAAATTAATTAAAATTTCATCCATACCGGACCTCAGCATCATCTTAGCGAACAACTCAACAGTCCACTTGACGCCAATACGTCCAAGAAAAATAATTGCTAGCGCAATCACCACATTCATCAACGGTGACATCGCTGTCACACTTTCAGTCATGCTCATATTTAATTATTCCGTTCTATTGAATTGATGATCTCTGCAACCAATGCCGGTCCCTGATAAATAAAGCCAGTGTAGATCTGAACGAGACTCGCCCCAGCTTCTAGCTTTTTCACTGCATCATCACCAGACATAACTCCACCCGCAGCAATGATTGGCAACGTATCCGGTAAGGCGGCTCTAAATTGCCGCACAATATCTGTTGAATGTTCAAATATAGGCCGGCCGCTCAAGCCACCCACTTCTTCAGCATGTTTAGAGCCTATTACTTTATCTCGTCCCATACTTGTATTTGTAGCTATAACAGCATCTATTTCATGATTTACAAAAGCCTCCGCGAGCTCTTGGACTTCACCTTCCTTCAGGTCTGGGGCCACTTTTACTGCCATTGGTACATACCGATTATTTTGCTGGTTTAACGCTATTTGTTTATCTTTTAAGGCCCCTAACAAGGCTTTCAAGGATTCACCAAACTGTAGTTTTCTTAGTCCTGGCGTATTAGGCGATGAAATATTGATCGTTATATAATCGGCTTGTGAATAAACTTTTTCTAAACCAATTAAATAATCGCTGACAGCATCTTCAACTGCAGTATCAATATTCTTACCTATATTAATACCCACTACAGCATCAATTTGAGCTAATTTAACTTGTTCTACTAAGTAATCAACACCTAAATTATTGAATCCCATTCTGTTAATAATGCCCTCTGCTTCTTGCAAGCGGAACATCCTAGGTTTTGGGTTTCCTGGTTGCGGGCGTGGTGTGACAGTTCCAACCTCAATAAATCCAAAACCTAATGCAGATAGAGCTTTTAAATAGTCACCATTTTTATCTAACCCTGCCGCCATGCCGACCCTATTACGGAATTTGAGGCCCATCACTTCAACAGGAGTAGTAACCGGTGCAGGGTAGAGCAGTGAAGACAATTTCAAGCTGTCTAATGCTTTTATTCCACCCATACCAAGATGGTGCGAATTCTCAGCATTGAGTCGAAATAAAACGGTCCGTAATAGCTCATACAACATTAGTTAGAGCTCAGCTTTATGCTGTATCCACTAAACTTACGAATATTTAATACTCCTGTATCCAGAATTAGATACTGGCCTTTAATCCCATGCAATAAGCCAGATATTTCTGGTGTTTTATCAAAGTTTAATGACTTCACTTTTTCGGGGTATTGGTCAATTGGGTAGCTAATTTCAACCACTTCCTCATCACTTAAGGGCGTAATCTCACCTACACCAAACCGCTGTTGTAATGCTGTTATTTCCGCGTTACATTCTTGCATTAATTCTTGCCTAACGCCCTTCAAATCCACTGGTACTGGAGCACCCTTTAGCATCTTTCGCCAATCGGTCCTATCTGACACATGCGCTTTAAATGTAACCTCAACTAGGCCAGATTGATATCGGCTTTTGACTCTAAATATCGGTAATGCTTGAGCTGCCCCTTGATCGATCCAACGTGTTGGTATTTGATTTACGCGTGTGATGCCTACTTTCACACCCGAACTATTCGCTAAGTATACAATATGATCTTGCATACAAAACTCTTCACCCCACGCAGGCTCACGGCAAGTACCCGCAGCGTAATGACAAGTTTCTGGACGCATAATACATAGATCACATTGTGCTAATTTTTGAGCACAAGGAAAACAATAACCGCCACTAAAGCTTTTTTTTGTTAAACGACCACAAGCCTGACAGTGAATTTCACCCATAAAGGCTAAAGAAATATGCTGCCCAAATAGGCTACTCATATCTTGGCGGTCCTCACCAAAAATCATCTCATACATGGCTAGTCCAGACTCATCAGACAGTGACACTGCCATTTTCGATAAGACTCCTTCTATTTCGCTCACGCTAACACCCCATTAATATTTGATATCCAGTTATATTATCTTATCTAAATTAAGCACGATAATATTGTTCGGACATTGATGAGAGCCAGTCATAACGCCCGTGTTAAAACTAAAAAATCTTGGTTTTACTTAATTAACCGTCATTCTCTGCTTCCATTAAGCGCTGCTTCCGATCTTGTTCTTCTTCTATGATTGACTTAATTTCAAGCATTACACCGTCAACATCTGCAGCTTGAGTATTTTCTGCATAATGGCCTGTGAGTTCGGTCTCTGGCTGTAGCTCACCATTCTCAAATAACGCCCATATTTCTTTGCCGTACTGGCTCTTAAGTAAATCTGGAGCATATTGGCTATAATAACGAGTCATATTGTCCACATCCCGTTTCAGCATCGATTGGGCGTTGTTATTGGCCGCTGCATTAACTGCTTGGGGTAGATCAATAATTACGGGGCCATTTACATCGACCAAGACATTAAACTCAGATAGGTCTCCATGCACTATACCTGCACAAAGCATTCGCATCACATAGTGCATAACGACCAAATGATCTTCTCGTGCTTGTTCAGCTGACATGGAAATATCGTTAAGACGTGGGGCTACTTCCCCATTCTCATCAGTGATCAATTCCATTAACAACACACCATTGAGACAATCATAGGGTTGCGGGACCCGGACACCAGCTCCAGCTAGAAGGTAAAGCGCGTCCACTTCAGCATTTTGCCATGTTTCTTCTTGCTGCTTACGCCCAAACTTTGAACCTTTTTCCATTGCCCTACCTCGTCGGCTGTTACGAACTTTTCGACCTTCTTGGTATTGAACTGCTTTTTTAAAGCTTCGTTTGGCGGCATCTTTATATACTTTGGCACAGCGAATTTCACTACCGCATCTCACAACATATACATCTGCTTCTTTGCCACTCATCAGTCGACTCATGACGTCGTCCACTAGGCCATCATCAACAAGGGGCTGGATTTGTTTGGGTATCTTCATAGGTTATGGATCTTACCATCTAAATCGATTGACTATTTGATAAGCTAATATTAACTATGGTGAACAGGGTATTGATGATAGCCACATTTAATGTGGCTTGGTGGCTATTCAAGACATAACCTTGTGAGTTTTAGGGGTAAGTAAAGCTCGTATATACAATTACGATTTGGTTTTTTTCTCTGCTTGTTTTAAACAAGTAACTGCTACTAAGTCAATCATTCTTCATGGTGCTCCATCACATTTAGTGATAACTACACAGCTAGCCATGCAACCTCTGCATGGGACTAGTAAGAGGTCTTTCTGCTCTTTATTTGAAAAAACACGTTACTTTTAATGTTTAATTCATATTTCACTTCGTGCCTAACGCCTTAAATTCTGCAAGGACTCGCTTACGCCCATCCGTTAAATCAATTATAGGCATCGGGTATTCTTCAGGCCTGTTTTTTATTGGGAAATGAATTTCTTTATTACTTAGGCCTGATAGTTCTGGTAAATAATGGCGGATAAACTTCCCTTCCGGATCGAATCTTTCAGACTGCCTGACAGGATTGAATAGCCTGAAATAAGGTACAGCATCGGTACCTGTTGATGCACACCATTGCCAACCTCCATTATTGGCGGCTAAATCACCATCGATAAGATGTTTCATAAACCAACGTTCACCTAATCGCCAGTCAATCATCAAGTGTTTACTTAAAAACATTGCTGTAATCATTCTTAGGCGGTTATGCATCCAGCCACAACTGAGCAACTGACGCATAGCTGCATCAATAATTGGAAAACCAGTTTGCCCTTGTTGCCATGCTCTTAGTTCAATCTCATTATCTCTCCACTCAATAGTGTCTGTTTTTATTTTCCATGGCTTATGTTTTGATATTTGGGGGTAATCGATAAGGATGTGGTTATAAAACTCACGCCATAACAATTCGTTTTGCCATACAATTACGCTATCTGAATGTCCACAATAATTTGTTGTAGCATGCCAACATTGTTTTATCGAAATAACACCACTGGCCAGGTAAGGGGACAACTGACTAGTCCCTGAAACCGATGGGATATCTCGCTTTTGTTCGTAGCTCTGAATATTGTTCTCATAAAAGTGGTTCAATTTAGCTAAAGCTGACTTTTCGCCTGCGGGCCACATCATTTGGACAGAATTTCCTACAGACATCCAAGATACTTCCATAAGGTCAAGCTCTTCAGACAAGTGAGCCACATTAATAGCATGTTGCTTTTTGGGTACGGGCAACATTACTAAGGGCTCTTGCATTTGTTGTCTTGCCTGTTTTGCAAAGGGCGTAAAAACTTTGAACGGCTCCCCTACTTTAGTTCGAATACTTTTAGGTGTTAATAATAACTGCTCATTATAGCTTTGTGTTTGCACATCTATTTGATTACAGGTATCGACTACATTCTGATCTCTTTCCTGTTCATTGACAGCGTATTGTTGATTAAAGTGTAGTTGACTTATATTCCATTGCTCACAAATTGAGCTAATTAGATCTGGTACCTGTTGATAACTAGGTACCTGAAAAAAATGCAAAGTGATATTGAGTTCTGCAAGCGAATCATATAAACAATGTAGATTTCGTCGCCAAAAATCTATTTTACTAGCAGCGTCATCGTGTATTTGCCATTGCTCTGGCGTTGCAATATAGACAGCAATAGTAGGCTCGCCACTCTGACCTGCATAAAATAAAGCTGGATTATCATTCATCCGTAAATCGTTACGAAACCAAACTAACTGATTACTCATCCCTTTTGTGCCAAACGTTCAACCCACGATTGGTAACAACTTGA
>Ga0308007_10000918_pt1 | contig 13065 bp, 10 predicted proteins | sample Neamet71_FD_203152 | JGI IMG/M metagenome (GOLD analysis project Ga0308007, IMG submission 203152) | Marine microbial communities from water near the shore, Antarctic Ocean - #71 | ecosystem: Environmental > Aquatic > Marine > Unclassified | place: Southern Ocean | collected 2014-06-07
TGATGCCATAACATTTCCAGATAGCATTTGTTATCCAAAAGAATGTGACTCTACTTATCCCTACAATGATGATGGAAGCCGTGATTTTTTAGATGGCGTGCCATTTTTAGAACCTTTTTCCATTATTCCAGCTATTGCTGCAGTTACTGACAAGCTAGAGTTTTCTACATCGGTTTATAAGCTAGCGCCAAGACAAGCTGTTACAACCGCTAAATTTGTTACAACATTAGGGGTCATGACCAACAACAGATTCCATTTTGGGGTTGGTGTTAGTCCCTGGTATGAAGATTTCTTGGCTACAGGTGAACGTTGGGAAAAACGTGGCAAAAGAATGGATGAGCAAATAGACATACTGAGGGGTCTAATGAATGGAGAATATTTCTCTTATAAAGGAGAGTTTTATGATATTCCAGAATTAAAGCTATGTCCTGTTCCAACTAAACCAGTGCCAATTCTAATAGGCGGTCATTCAAAACCTGCTCTAAGAAGAGCTGCAAGGTGTGATGGCTGGATTAGCGCAGGACTTAGCTTGGAAGAAACAAAAAACTTGATTGACCAAATTAATTCTTTTAGAGAGGAGTTCGCAACAATGAATCATCCTAATTATCAATTTCAGGTAATGGGAGAAGCAGCATACTCCCCTGATGGAGTAAAACAATTGGAAGATTTGGGAGCAACCGAAGTTATTGTTGCCTTCAGAAACACCTATGAAGGCGGTGTTGATGAAAGGACCTTAGAGGGGATGATTGCAGAGATTAACTGGTACGCAGAAGAAGTAATTAACAAATCAAAATAAGCTATGGTCGGGATGGCCGGATTTGAACCGACGACCACCTCACCCCCAGCGAGGTGCGCTACCAGGCTGCGCTACATCCCGTGAAATAATTGAGACAATTTAACATCCCTGCATTAAATCTAGAAAAATTTTATAGTTTTTGTTCTTTCTTCCTATGTCTGTCAATAATAAATAATATTTTCACTCTCTTGCTTAGCTGACTTAACATTCTATTCAACTGACTTAAATTAGCAAAATAATTTGAAGAAGTTCCAGATGCTACTGGTTAATTCAGATAGTGTTTAAATTTAAACGCATAAATATTGCAATTATTGTATTGAAGCAGTTCCAGATGCTACTGGTTGATTCAGATAGTGTTTAAATTTAAACGCATAAATATTGCAATTATTGTAAAACATAGGATAATGCAATCTTAATTCGAATTATTAAGGTTAATGAGGATCGTCTTACGTTTTTTTTAAAAAAAGTAAAAACTAAGACTCGATTGACTTTATAAAATAGTAAATACGGAGTATTTAACAATGGCTAAATTTAAACACCAACTCTCTTTTATCCTTGCTTTGATGGCATCACCTTTTTCAGCTGTTAACGCTCAAGAAGAGGCTGCAGACAAAGAACCTAAGACAGCTGGGTCAGAAGAAGCGGCACAACAAGGAGCTAAAGGCTCCCTAAGTGCTGGAGCTATTGCAGCAGCCGTAGCAGCAGCAGCAGCGCTAGCAGCATTAGTTGACGAAGATAGCAGCGCTCCGGTACCTGCACCAACACCCGCACCAACACCTGCACCAACACCTGCACCAACACCTGCACCAACACCTGCACCAACACCTGCACCAACACCTGCACCAACAGTCATTGAGGAATATGTAACATCAACAGGCACAATAGTCAGCGGCGTATCAACAATTGCAGGGCCAGGTACTGCTACTAGCACAAGTACTACTTCAACAGGTACCGTGGCTACGACAACTGCTACTACGACTCAAACAGCTACTACTGGCACTGCGACTCAAACAGGCACCGCGACTCAAACAGGCACTGCGACTCAAACAGGCACTGCGACTCAAACAGGCACTGCGACTCAAACAGCCACTGCGACTCAAACAGCTACAGGCACTGCGACTGAGACAGAAACAATAACTGCTACAGAAACATTTTTAGATGGAATATCACCAACATCAACAGACATACGTGAAATTGAACAAGATGTTGTAGTTGAAGTGGAAATAGTTGAAACAATTGAAGTAGTTATTGAAGTTGAAGTAGATAATGAAATTGAAGTAGTTAATGAAATTGAAGTAGTTAATGAAATTGAAGTAGTTAATGAAATTGAAGTAGAAGTTCAAGTAGATGCAGAAGTTCTAATAGAAATTGAGCGGGAAATTGACCTGGTCAATACTGTAACAGTAACTGTTCCAACTGTAGTGGATGTTGAAGAAGTTAGTGTTATTACTAACACGGCTACTAGAGTTCAACAATAAACTAACCTTCTTATAAAACCTTCTAATGCTCTATTAGAAGGTTTTTTTTTGTCTCAACCTAAAATAAATTTTTATTTCAAGCGAATCAATAATGGGATTATTCCGCTACTTTGAAATTCCTTCAATGGAGTATTAGAAGGTTTTGCAACATCAATACTTAAAATAAAAGTTTATTTCTAATGGATCAAGCATTGGATTAATCTGCTGTATTGATTTAAATATCACTCCATCTTTAAATGTATAACTCTCTTTTGCTTTCCACCCAATTTCTGGAACAATTCTAGTATATTGAAAAACATTCATTTCATTTCCTTTGCTGTTCTTATAGGTAGTTGAAGAATTTCTTCTAAGTGTAATGTTCGCAAAAATTAAATCAGGATTATGTAAGTCTATTTGAGAGTTAAAGTTTAATGCCTTTTCTAAGATTGAAATATCATAAGAGTAAAATTTAATATCTGATCGCAAGCCCTTGGTTTCAATAATTAACCCATCTTTAGTTTTAATGCTCTCATAGTTACTTCCAATCCATTCATACACTCCAAACTGATCAATATTAGAAAGAATAAACACTGCATCATTTTTTGAATTTGATACTTTGATAAAGGAATAATCTTGCTTACTTATAAATGATTCATCAATCAAAATTTTATTTTTAGAGTAATAATTTTTTAAATCGTTAAAATAGCCGTAGTCTATTGACGCGCAAGAGGTAAAAAGTATAGAAATAAATAAATATCGCTTAATCATAAAAATCTGCTGTGTGTCTATTAAATTTATGTTTATGAGATTTATGCACCACGCCCCAGAGGTTATAACCATGCTGTAATGTGGCACCGCCATCCCTTGTGATTGGTTTAAGACCCCAGCTAAAATGTCTGCTATTGTAGGAATTAGAGAAAATTTCTAGGGGAATATAAAAAGAAAACCCTTTATCAAAACTACCTTCTCCAAACTCCTCTTTACTAATGTCAGTTTGTGTAATGAAAGCGCTTAGCCTGAACCCTGAATAAAACTCTCTTGTGAATTCAAAAGATATTCCAGAATCTTGAGCTAGGAATTTTCCACCCTTCATTTTAAATAAAATATTAGTCATAGGCTCATGGTAGTAAAAGGATATATGGCCAGTTGTAGTTTTGTAATCTACATCATCTTGAATTCCAAACATTTGATCATAGTTTCTTTGATACACTTTCCAGGCCTCAACACCTATTGCGTAGTTTTTATCAAAAGGTTTAAATAATACTTCGCTGCCGTATCCATTGAACATAGATTCTAATATACCCCCAGAAAATTTATAAAAAATAGAGGGAGATATTTGGCCAAATTTATTTAATTGCATGCGTTGAATGCTCAAATCTCGGCTCTGTTTTAAGTATTTAACAATATCAGTCCTGACATGTGGTAACACACTATCAGAAGCAAGCTTAAGGTCGCCCATGTTGTCATATAAACCATAATTAATCACAGAAACAAGCGATAACCCTCTTTGAATCAAAAGCTCTGAGCGTGATTTAAGCTTCAGATTACCAAAGAAAAACCCATCAGGACCACCAATTTGCGAACTTATGTCTGGACCAATTGCATGAAAGAACACTGGATACTTTGTTTCAGGATTAAATTTATAGTTTTTATTATTATTCTTATTATTTAATAAGAATGGCTCCACGCTTATCTCTCTGTCAGGCTTTGGAGGTAAAAATAGCTTCCGATCTCTAATAAATGTATTTCTATTAACTGCTACTGAGTACAAGCCAACCCCCCCATTTATCTCGCTAACCTTAAAACTGGTAATATTATTTGGAGCAATTTGATCTAAGATATTAAATGCTCTTCCAGAAGCAATAACAGGATTTCTATATTTTGATTGAGCAAAAATTACTTCAAGCTCATTATCATTAATATTTGCATGCTGAAGATATATTTTTTCATCACCCAAGTACTTTAAGGCCCCTTTAAATAAATTTTCATCAGATCTTGATGTAACAATTTTTATGGCGTTGCTATTACTAATTCGAGATTGTTTTTCTTTAGATATGGTTTGAGCATTTTTATTACCTAAATTAAGCTTATAAGAAAAGCCAAAATTCACTGTATTTCCTCGAGTGAAATTTAATTTATAAGAAAGATTTTTAGATTGAGGAAAAACAATTCCAAAATTGAGATTGCTATCTTGTGAAAGTGGAACAACACTCTCAGTTTTATAGTTTGTGCCATCATATTCAAACTTTATCCTCATACCTCTAAATTTTGGAACATAGTACTCTAAACCAAAAAAATATCCTGCAGGTCCAGAAAAATAATCATTCACATTGAACTCACCACCTAGACCTGTGGATGAGCTTCTAGTTGCAAAGCGATCAGATATCTCTAACAGAGGATTTCTAATTAATTGGCCTGTTAAATTTCCCCAACCAATGCCCATTGTTAGGTCTAAACCTTTGGATAGATGCTTGCTTGCTACTATGAACTCAGAACTGAATAAGCCAGTACCTGCTAAATCTCTAAACCCCACTGCTATCTGCGGCAGCAATGGAGATTCTTTGATTAACCTAATTTTTGTATCAAAACTTTTATCTTTTAAGGACTGAGTTCCACTAAACTCTTTAAACTCACTATAAAGCTGATTATTGATGTCTACATATTGATAAGAAACCTCTAGCCAGCTGAATGGATATGCAATCAATGAACCTCTCAAATATGGTTCATTGTGGCTAAATGAAAAGCCTAAAGAACCTTCATCTAAAAACCTTGCATTAGGATTTTGAATAAGCCCGAGAGTTCCATAGTTTGAGAAGCTATATTCTTTAAATGGATATATATAGTCATCCGGGGCGGCTCGTAGATGAGAGGTAAGAACAATGCAGATTAAAAAAGCTTTACGTAGAAATTTCAGACGCCAAAAAAACGAACACATTGAAGATTAATATTTAATTAATACTATTCAGGGATGCTAGGGACAATGCCATACTGGCTATGATTGGTGCAAGGGTTGCTGTATATGCGATACCATCTATTTTTCCCATCTCTCTAGGCACATATATTATTGAGCCAGGGTAGATAATTGAACCTGAGTAGGAAAAAAATAGTTTTGCTTTGATCACATCAGCATCCCCATTTGGTTTAATTACAACAATCCTGTCGCTGTCAGCAAATCTGCCTAAGCCGCCAGATTGTTCTATGTAATCTTTAGGTTTCAATTCTGAGTTATATCTTCTGCCACCTGGATTTAGGATATCTCCTGTAACAAAAACATCTGAGGTAAATAAAGGAACAACAATCTCATCACCATCAGCCAAGATTGTATCTAAAGATGCATCTTTCTCGACTTTTCTTTGACTAAATTCTGCGGATAACCTGCCTTTAAACTCAGCTGCTTTGAGCTCAGCTAAGATACTTTGATAGTTATTCGAGTATGCCACTGAACCAACATTTGCATTGGATGCGAGGTAATTTATTAAACTGTTATATGTTTTATCAAAAGTTTCTTGCTGAATTTCTGCAACTCTCTTTCTAAATAATGAACCTCCATAAGGGTAGGCATTGTCAGTGTATCCACCAGCCTCTGCAATGATTTCATGAAGTGTTGTGCCTTCAAAAATGGAATACTCCCCAGGTTTTTTTACAGCACCATCAAGAGTAACAGTTAATATTTTTTGAGTGATTGGTGAGAAAAGTGGGATTTTTACACTATCACCATGGTTTAGTTCTGTAAGAATCATCTCCTCGGGTGATAGTTTTGCAAGATTCCCTGCGGCGCTAGAAATCAATATTTCATCTATGGCGGATACTGAAAAACCCTGTGCTAAGTTAACTAAATCATCAAGATTCTCATTATCTTTTAATTCATATATAGCGGGCGTATTGATACCGCCAGAGATGGCAATAAGTCTTTGGGATGCATTAATAATTAAAGAGTCGCCACTTCGCAACGGGGATTTAAAAAGTAAGTTCCCTTGAATTAAAATATCATATAAATCAATTTCTTGGATGATTCTATTATTTCTCTTATGGGTAATTGATCTGTAACTTCCACCCTCACTTATGCCTCCCGAAGCATGGAGAAGAGATAAAATATTTGAGCCACCTGGAAGCGTATAAATTCCAGGGTTAGCTGCATTACCAACTAGAAGAATACTCATATCTCTTGCTTGCTCTAGATTAATATATAAATCCATGTTCAGATACTTTGACTTCGCAAACTCTTTAATGCTGCTGATTGCTTCCTCATAAGGCATTCCCGCTACATTGATCTGCCCTACTTTTGGAATGTTTATGGAGCCATCCCTGGTAACAACAACTTTTTGCTTAGCGCCACTGATGCTACCAGTGCCGAGCGATTTAATATTCAGCACATCACCGACGTCCAGGACGTAGTCTGCTGCAAAATTTAACTGATTGATTGGAGCAAAAGAACTCTGATATGAATTAAAAAAATTTGAGCCAAAAATTATAAGGTCATCTTTTGTATTTTCTCTGGTCAATTGAGTTTCGAGAGATTGAATTTTATCCTTGATAGCATCAATTCCACTCTCTACTTTCATAATGCGTGTTTCAGGTCTTTCGTTGAAATTTTTAGATAGGGCTTCATCAGCGTCAGCGTTCAAAAAATCTTCTTGGATAGATTTTGGCAAGCTTTGAAGAAATGCCTCATTTAGCTCTTGAGAAGTCACTGCATTAGAGAGAACAAATCCATAGAGACAGATAAAGCTTAAAAGTAATTTTTTCATTGGAAGATTATAACAAAGTTAGAGGTAAATCATACCCATTAACATGCCCATTAAGTCATGCTAGCTATACAAAAAAAAGATTAAAGAGGAAAGTTATACTGATAATCCCGAGTGAGTTTTCTTAAATTTTTGCTCTTCTTGATTGCTGCTAAAATTAAGTCTCTTAGCTCTCTATAATTTATTAAATATTATTTAATTTACTATATAGTTTTTAAACTCTGGTTTGCGTGATGGAGGCTGAAGCCGGAATCGAACCGGCGTAAACGGCTTTGCAGGCCGCTGCATGACCACTCTGCCATCCAGCCTTATTGCTTAAATGTAGCAATTGTATATGAAAGTCCTGTTTGCATAGTAATTATTAGCGCTAAAAATAAAAAGAGATCTGCTACAAAGAGAATCAGTGCGCTACCTAAGAAAAGGCCTAGTAAAAATAAGATTAATGTTACAAGCTGAACAAATGTTTTAGTTTTTGCTAGGTAAGTTACTTTTGTTGCGCCCGCATTCCCTTCTCTCGCATTAAAATCTCTTAAGGCGCTCACCCAGTATTCCCTTGCAAGCATCAAACTACCAAGAAAACCAATATAAATACTCTCAAGATTTAATGAAAGCGCAATCACTACAAAGGTAATTAATATTTTATCTGCTATCGGATCCAGAACAGCTCCTAGCACGGACGTGAGTGCATATTTTCTAGCTAAGAAGCCATCCCAGTAATCTGATACGCTTGCTAACAAAAGTATTGCTAAGGCCGCCCCATAGCTTTGAGGGATTAATATTAAAATAAATATAATAGGACCAGCAATAATGCGAAAATAAGTGAGGAATTGAATAAAATGATTCATTATTTTAGTAAGTGTTTTGCAATCTCTTTCCCTAGTTTAATACTTATTCCTGGTGCCATGCATATTTCATGCAATGTTGCTGAGCGAATATTCTTTAATGATTTAAATTGCTTTAAAAGTATCTGTTTGCGCTTGGGGCCTAGACCAGAAATTTTATCAAGATCTGAATATTGAACAGATTTATTTTTCTTTTTCCTGTTACTTGAAATCGCAAATCTATGAGATTCATCTCTAATTTGCTGGAGTAAATTGAAACTTGAGCTGTTTATAGGAATTTCTACAATGCCTTGCTTGGATAATATAGTTTCAGTTGCCCTCACCCTTTTAGCTCCCTTCACAATGCTTAGGATAATTGGTTGAAGGCTATTTATTGACTTGAAAACACTCAATGCTGCATTTAATTGAGCTTGCCCTCCATCGATTAAAATAATGTCTGGTAATGGGTATTGACTTGCCTTCTCCACCCTTCTCTTTAAAACATGCTTAATCGAGCCAATGTCATTTCCAGCATGAAAAGAGTCAATGTTATAGAGCTTATAAGTATTTTTTTCAGGGCCTTGGTTTGAAAATTTTACAGCAGAAGCTACAGCATACTTGCCAGCGTGATGGCTGACATCATAACCCTCGATAAATAGATCGGTCTTATTGAGACCAAGATATTTAGCAAGATTTTTCATGGCATGATCATATTTCTCAGATTTTCCAATTTTATTTTCTATGACTTGGCTTGCATTGAATGTCGCTAGCTTAGCAAGCTGCTTAGTCCCAGGAGGAGTAGAGCATGATATGCTAATTACTTGCTGAAATTTAAGATTTATCGCCTCACCAATCAAATATAAGTTTTTTGGCTTAGCCATAAAAATTATTTTGTCCGGCAGGGAGAAGCTATTTTGATAATAAGAGAACACCAGACTTTGAAGTAGTGCATCTAGATTACCTAATAAATTTTCTTTAAAAAAATATGTTTTCGTGCCGCGTATTTTTCCATCACGTGCAGATAATATACAAGCACCTGTTTTGCCATGTTTTTCAACGCAAGCAAAGAAATCAATGCTGGAATGATTAGTGGAGAAGGCTTGTTCTTGCTGTAAAATATCTAAGCTTGCAATTCTTTGCTTGAGTTCTTGAGCTTTTTCAAAATTACACTCATCGGCAAGTTTTTTCATTTGCGATAACATCAAGTTTCTAGATTTTTTACCTGTGGAAGCAAGGTAATTCTGGGAAGAGGAAATATCAGTGCTGTAATCTATCTCGCTAATATGCTTCACACACGGCGCAGAACATCTTTGCATTTGATGCTCTATACAAGGTCTAGATCTATTTCTGAATGTGCTATTACTACAGTTCCTAATTTGATAGATCTTTTGCAAATCTTTAATTGTAGATTTAACAGCTTGAGCGCTGATAAAGGGACCAAAATAATCTTTTGACACAGCATGTTTAGATCTCTTCATGCTAATGCTGGGAAATTTATCATTCATTGAGTAATGGATATATGGATATGTTTTATCATCGCGAAGCAGGATATTGAAACGGGGCAAATTCTCTTTAATTAGTGATTGCTCTAATAAAAGGGCCTCGGCCTCAGTTTGGGTAGAAAACGTTTCAATCCTATCTGTTAGTAACTTAATCTGATTGGTCTTTCGATCTTTAAGAGATGATCCAAAGTAGGAAGAGACTCGTTTTTTTAGATTAATTGCTTTGCCAATATAAATAATTTTATTGTCCGCAAAAAATTTATAAATTCCAGGAGTTTGAGGTATTTGCTTGAGATCAAGCGTCATTTTTTAAGAAATTTTTGAGCAACTGTCTTTCCAGCCGCAACTCCGAATTGATCAAAGGGATTAATCTGTAATAGGCTGGCTGTAACAAAGACCCTATGCTCCCAGGTTGCTACAAGAAAACCTAATTCTTTCAAAGATAATTTAGGCAACATAAATAGATTAACAGGTATGTTGCTGTTGGTTAGCTCCAACGGTTTACCAGATTGCTTTTGAGTGGATGATAAGAGGGCCGCCTGACCTTGAGCCTGAGCTTTGCTGAGAGGACTTTTAGAGCTTGGGCTATAGATGATGTCTGCTGAGGCTTGAGAAGTGCCCTGATGCAGTAGCTGAAAATATGAATGTTGAGCGGTAGAGCCAAATCCACCAAAAATTGTCTGCCCGGTTTCGCGTAAAAATGATCGAGCGTTTGCGGGCTTGCCAAGAGACTCCATCTCAAGTTGCTGAATATAATTTGCAAAGGACCTGAGCTTCCAGTTATAGGTTAAGACTACCCTATTTTTTTTATTGCAAAAATTACTATGCCAAATATCAGAAAAAGCTAAGGTTTTAATTAATTTTTGATACTTTCTTGCATTTTTGGAACTCCCAGATAATAGGCTATCTGTCATGCCGCCCCCTTGAAGAAAGCTCGTGAAATTATTTTCAACTCCAGCTGTTAAGGATATGGGAGACCAAATAGAGTATCGCCCTCCAACTGATTCGGGAAGAGGGATTATTGATGCCTCACTAAATCCCAAGGCTCTTGCACCTTCAGAGTTAGCTGTGATAACAATTGAATTTTTTTCAGTTCTATTTTTTCCAAGCCAATTAAGACAAGAAAGAGTTTCGTCAGTAGTAAGGGATTTTGAGGCAAAAATATATAAATTCTTTTGGCCCAGTAAAGGCTTAACAACTGAATTAAATTCATCCTTATCTGGTCCAGATACAAAAGAATAGTTGATGTTAGAAGCCGGCTTAAATAAAAATTCTTGCAGTAGCTTGGGGCCTTCATAAGACCCTCCAATACCAAAAGTAATAATATTTTGATATTTGTCTTTTTTTATTTGTTTTAACAATGGAGCGCATATTTTTTTAAAATTAAAGTCTAGGATTGGATCTGAGCATCTATATCTGTGATGAAGAGCCGGCCTATTTTCAGTTTGATTAACAATGGCTCCATTCAAAAGACTTCGAATAGAGTCTTGGATCTCTAACTCATCAAACAAGGCATCAAATAGCTGATATTGTTCAGTTGAAAAATTGCTTAAATAAGATTGATATTCTAAGAAATCCGACTTATATGAAAAAGAAAATTTTTTCTTTTGGAGGGCTTGTTTAGATGCTTTATTTAAAGCATTAAATATCTGCTGTGCTCTTTTTTTATTCATTGATAGATTGATCAAAATATTTTAAAGCTTCAGCTACATTTGAGGCTTTAGAGATAGGTCTGCCGATAACCAAATATGAAGCACCATGCTTAATGGCTTCATTAGCAGTCATGGTCCTAGACTGATCATCGCTCACCGAAATATCTCGAATACCTGGAGTGATTTTAAGCATCTCAGGAGAGAGAATATTTGCAGCTAAATCTAGCTCTAATGGAGAGCAAACTATTCCATCTATCCCAGTTTCACTCGCTAACTTAAATAACCTGGCAACCTGATCTGAAGTCGTACTTTGAAATAATGCTGTGGTATCTTCATCATTCAGGCTGGTTAAAACAGATACTCCTATTATCTTGGTCTTGAGAATCTTTGCCGCAGCCATAGCTGAAGTTATCATTTTTTTACCGCCAGATAGATGGATAGTCAGTAGCTCAATACTGCAGTCCTCAAAGCCCAATATGGTTTCATGGACAGTATTAGGAATATCATGCAATTTTAAATCAAGAAAAATTTTAAACCCACGCTGATCAACCAATCTCAGAAAATCTTTACCTAATGCATTGAAAACTACACTTCCTATCTTCACCTTGCACAGCTCTGGATTTAACTGATCCAGGAGGGCTATAGCCTTTCTATAGTCATAGGTATCAATGGCAACAATTATCTTAGGGTCAATCATGACTCGCGAGTAATTGATCTGATGCTTTGAAATGCATAGTTGATGTCTCACCAAGGTATGAGACTCCCTTTGTCTTAGGGTTAACAAATTTCCTTGGCCTAATATTCTTCTTAGAAAAAACACCAAATCCTCTAATTTCAATTCTTTGGTCTAGAGCGGCATGATTAATAATTTCTTGAAGCAAGATATCCACTGCCTCAACAACAGTTTCTTGATTAAGATGCGAGAATTTTCTCTCCATTTGAAGAATTAAATCTGATTTATTAAAAGAATTTATAGAGGAGCTCATAATTAATTCAAAAAGCCCTTTGCTTTTGTTGTTGCTGTAAATCTAACTTTTTTTCGCGATAAAATAGGAAAAGTTTCCATTGTCTTTGGATTTCTACCTGACCTTGGTTTGGTCTGAAAAACTTCAAAGGTTCCAAATCCTGAAAGTTTAACTATTTTAGAGTCCCGAAGTGATTTTTTAATCGTACTAAAAAATTCATCAACCAACAAATCGGTTGTCTCTAGAGTTAAGTTTAATTCTTGTTTTAGCTTTTGACTTAGATCTTTTTTGGCTAGACTCATGATCTAATCTTTGCTTTAAATGCTTTGTTTAAAAGGTGGAATGCTTTATCCATCGACGTGTTAATCTCAGACTCTTTCAGGGATTTAACTGGACTTTGAAACATAAAGCGTAAGGTCATACTGATGGAGCCATTCGGAATCCCCTTTCCTTCAAAAGTATTAGCAAGACCTAGGCTATGAAGAAACTGAATCTTGCTATTTAGTAAAACTGACTCAATTTCAGCATACGAATAAGATTGATTAATTAAAATATTTAAATCTCGATTGGATGATGGAAATTTACTAACAGGTTTTAATTTTAGGGTCGAGGACTTGGTAGAAATTTTCTCTGGATATATCTCAAAGCCAAAAGCAGTGTTCTTAATAAGCTTTTGAGTTGCGGTGGGATTTATCTCCCCAAGCATTCCAATTTTTTTCTTGCCTGCAAAAATGTCAATAGCATTTGCAGTAAAAGTCGTCGATGAAGAATTAGGTACCAGCTGAATAGACTGTACTCTTAGGGTTTCAAGCAATTTCAATACTTCTGCTTTCAAAGAATAAAAATCGTATTGGAGAGATTTATCGCTCCATGTTTTTTGTGATTCATGGAAGTAAATCAAGCCTGAGATATTAGACTCTTGAGCAAAACCATTTTTTATTTTACGAAATACATTGCCGTGTTCAAAGAATTTCATTGCTGAATATCCCTTCTTTACATTGAGATTGATGGCAGAAAAAAGTGAGCCAAACAAGCTACCACGCATTAATGGCTCATTTTCGTTGATAGGGTTTGATAGTTCTGCTGGACTCCAATCATGTGAATTTAATGCATTAAAGGTTTTAGTT
>Ga0308007_10000926_pt1 | contig 13005 bp, 11 predicted proteins | sample Neamet71_FD_203152 | JGI IMG/M metagenome (GOLD analysis project Ga0308007, IMG submission 203152) | Marine microbial communities from water near the shore, Antarctic Ocean - #71 | ecosystem: Environmental > Aquatic > Marine > Unclassified | place: Southern Ocean | collected 2014-06-07
TAGAGCTAGAAATCAATCCTTTCTTGAGAGCTGATAATAAAAATATTCAAGAAGCTGCTAAGTCATACACCAATAAATCACATCTTGATGTTTATCAAACATTTGCGGCTATTAGAAAATGGAAAGATTCCTATTAAAACCAAAGATTATAATTAAAGATAATACTAGAAATATTTAGGGCTACTAGAGAAAAATTAATGCTACAATAAAAAATAAAATCGTCAAAATTAGGTAGTGTTTAGATTTCATTTCAATCTATCAGTGATAATAATGCACCTCAAACTACTAGCGCCTCTCATTTTATTTTTCGTTATCAACTCTGGCTGCTCGCAACACAGTATAAAAATGTCAAACCAGCTAGAATATCAATCTTCAAAAACTACTCACAAAGTAATAGCAGTTAAGCTTAAGAAGCCTGCAGATTTATGGTCTAGATTAAGAAAAGGATTAACGCTGCAGGAGCATTATGGTCATCAAGAGCTAGATGATAAGAAGCACTGGGATCAAGACCATCAAAAGTATATAAATAAAATAACAGAAAATGGAAAGCCTTATATATATCATATTATCAACAAGCTTGAGAATAAAAATATACCTTTAGAGCTTGCTCTTTTGCCTGCAATAGAGAGTACATACAATCCCTTGTCATATTCAAGTCAACATGCATCTGGACTTTGGCAATTCATTCCAGCTACAGCTAGAAAACAGGGGCTAAAACAAGACATTTGGTATGATGCACGTCGTGATCCAATCAAATCAACAGATGCTGCGATTGAATATCTTTTATATCTTTATAATCGTTTTGATAATGACTGGCTACTAGCTCTAGCAGCTTATAATGGTGGAGAAGGAACGGTCAGAAGAGCTATAAAAAGAAATAAAAAAAATGGTATGCCTGCTGACTTTTGGTCCCTCAAACTACCAAAAGAAACTACGTCTTACGTTCCTAGATTATTGATTTTATCTAGAATAATAGCTAGTCCAAAAAATTATAATATCAATCTGCCGATTCTCGCCAACAAACCATATTTCGAAGTTGTATTTTTAACCACTCAGATAGATATATCTAAAGCGGCTGAAATAGCTGGGATCAGTATTGATGCAATGGTTATGCTAAATCCAGGATATAAATTAGGGGTAACTCATCCTGAAAGACCAAAAACTCTTTTATTGCCTGTTGGATATAAAGATAATTTCCTTAAATCTTTGGAGCAAATACCACAGAAAGAATGGTCACCAATAAAAAGATACATAGTTAAGCAGGGTGACACACTTTCAGAAATTGCAGCGCAACACGGTATAAGTACAAAAGCGCTAATGCGTATCAATGATATCAATAGGGACGTGATCCAAATTCAGCAAAAATTAAAAATACCTGGTACAGGAATAGATAAAGCCCAAGGGGCTCCTGAAACTTTATATGCTGTTAAAGACGGAGACTCTTTATGGAAAATTTCAAGAGAAAATCATGTTTCAATAAAAAACATAGTTGACTGGAATGGCTTAAAATTAAATTCACCACTAAAAATCGGAAAAAAAATTATATTGCGGAAGAAATAAAGGTTAGTTTATGCTCTGAATTTCTAAAAACCCCTGAATATTTCTATTGACGCTTAGTCGTAACTTCATAAATATCAGCCTGGCCCGTTTCTTGTGTTGTATTTTTCTCGCTATATTGCGACAGATCATCGCATTTGTTTTGATTGTCCTCACATAAATCGCAGGTGTAGTTGGTTTCATTCAGCGCTGCACCCACACCGCCGCAAGATCCCTTTAGAGGGCTTTTCCCCATAATTATCCCCACTGCCATACCAACCATAATTAACACCAAAACAACAAATGCAAGAAATAGTTCAAGCATACTTATTCTCCAATAATGAATGGGGCAAATGCTTTAGAAAAAACAACATCAAAACCATTAGAATTTTTGATTACTAAATAAACTGCGAGATCGTTTTCTTCAGCTATATCTATTGCATCCTCTGGACCAAGCACCATCATCGCAGTTGAAAAGGCGTCCGCTTTAGCAGCAGTATCGGCTATTACAGTCGCTGAAACCAAATTATGATTAATTGGGTAACCTGTTCGAGGATCGATTGTATGGGAGTATCTTTTTCCATTTTTTTCAAAATAGTTCCGATAGTCACCAGATGTAGCTACTCCAGAATCAGTTATTTGGATAACCTCTTGCACTCCATCTACAGAAATATATGGCTTTTCGATGGCTATATGCCAATTTTTGCCATTTGCTTTTTTTCCTTTAATACGTAATTCGCCACCTACCTCAATAAGATAGCCATCAATCCCCATAGTGTTTAATATTTCTGAAACACTATCAGCAGCATAACCCTTTGCCACAGCTGAAAGGTCTAGTTTTATATCACGAAGACGAGTCACAAGATTATTATTATTTTCTATAGAAATTTGGTTTAACCCAACTAGCGGCAAAAGATTTGAGATTGCGTCATGATCAGGAATAACATGATTAGATAATACTGCTCCAAACCCCCAAAGATCTACCAATGAAGAAACAGTTGGATCAAAAGAGCCTTCAGACTTAATGAATATTTCTTGTGATATTTGCAAAACATCCATCATTTCTGAAGAGACAGCTTGAGGAACGTTTAGTGGCGAAAAATTGAAAACCATTAGTTCAGAAGTATTATTATATGTGGTAAAAATTCTATTCATTTTTTGAAGCTGAGCATCTATTACACTGCCTAATTTTGGATCGATTTTTTTTGTTGTGACTATTTTTACTTCATAAGTGGTACCCATCACTAAGCCTGTATAGACTAATTCAGTATGTTTGCTGTTGCATCCAGTTAAGAGAAATAGGCAAGCGACTAAGAAAACTGAGGTCTCTCTTTTCGAAAAACCTACCAACAAAAACGAGGCTAAAAGCCCCGTTTTTATTTTTTTTTCAATATACGACATGTAGTCTATCCACCAAAATCATCTAAAAATATATTGTCACGCTCAACTCCAAGATCCGTTAGCATGGAGATGACGGCTGAATTCATCATAGGTGGTCCACACATGTAATATTCACAATCCTCAGGTGCAGGATGTTCTTTAAGATAATTTTCGAAAAGAACATTATGTATAAAGCCTTTATGTCCATCCCAGTTGTCCTCTGGTTGGGCATCAGATAGGGCTAAATGCCAATCAAAATTCTTGTTTTCATCGGCAAGGGTGTCATATTCATCATTATAAAAACATTCCCGCATGGATCGAGCTCCATACCAAAATGAAATTTTTCGATCTGTTTTTATACGGCGAAGCTGATCAAATAGGTGTGAGCGCATCGGAGCCATTCCGGCTCCTCCTCCAATGAAAACCATTTCCGTAGATGTATCTTTAGCAAAGAATTCACCAAAGGGTCCAAAAACGTTAACCTTATCACCAGGCTTTAGATTGAATGCCCAGGAAGACATAACTCCCGGAGGTATGCCGTCAGTACCAGGAGGCGGTGTTGCACATCGAATATTAAACTTTACTATTCCTGTTTCTTCTGGATAGTTTGCCATGGAGTAAGCTCTTATAACAGTCTCATCAACAATAGATTCATGTTTAAAAAAACCAAAACGTTCCCAATCTTGTCGGTACTCTTCTTCTATATCAAACTCACTATATTTAATATGATGAGGCGGGCATTCAAGCTGAACATAGCCACCAGCTTTGAAGTCTACACTCTCTCCATCAGGCAAGCGTAGAGTTAATTCTTTTATAAAAGTAGCAACATTTGGATTAGCTTCTACAGTACATTCCCATTGCTTGACACCAAAGACCTCCTCAGGAATAACCACCTTCATATCTTGTTTTACGGCAGTCTGACATGATAGACGCCACCCTTCGTTAGCCTCACGTTTTGAAAAATGAGATTCTTCTGTTGGCAGCATGGATCCACCACCCTCAGTTACAATACATTTACATTGCGCGCATGTTCCACCACCCCCGCATGCAGAAGCCAAAAATAAGCCTGCATTGGATAAGGTCAGCAGGAGTTTATCGCCAGCAGGAACAGTAATATCTTTTTGGCCATTAATATCGATGGTTACAAGGCCTGAACTAACCAATTTTTCTCGAGCTGCCAAAATAAAAGCAACTAGAGCTAGCACTACTCCTGTAAACATTCCTACACCGAGTAAAATCTCTAAATTCATACTGTTATTTTTCTCCCTAACTATTAAAGATCAATTCCACCAAAGGACATAAAGCCTAGCGACATAAGACCGACAGTAATAAAAGTAATTCCGAGACCCTGCAAACCGTCAGGGACATCGCTATATTTAAGTTTTTCTCGTATTCCAGCGAGCGCTACAATAGCTAATGCCCAGCCAAATCCAGCACCTAATCCATACACTGTACTTTCTGCTAAATCATAATCCCTTTCAACCATAAATAAAGCTGCCCCCAATATAGCGCAATTAACTGTGATTAGAGGTAAGAATACGCCTAATGCACTATATAAAGCTGGAACATACTTATCCAAAAACATTTCCATTATCTGAACAATTGCAGCTATCACGCCAATGTAACTAAGGAGTCCAAGGAAGCTCAAATCTACTTGATCCATACCGTCTATTCCGGTCCACACTAGAGCTCCTTCTGTCAAAAGATATTTAAAAATCAGATAGTTAGCTGGAACAGTTACCACCAATACTACGATTACAGCGATGCCAAGACCCATAGCAGCTTTGACTTTTTTGGAAATAGCCAAAAAAGTACACATACCTAAAAAGAAGGATAGTGCCATATTTTCTATAAATACTGATTTTACAAACAAACTCAAATAATGCTCCATTAGGAAACCTCTCCTTTGGGGGTATTTTCTGCAATTTTGAAGTCAGGAGCCTCTATTTGTGCTTTTTTCCAGGCCCTTAAACCCCAAATAAATAATCCAATCAAGAAGAAGGCGCTCGGTGGTAATAACAATAGACCATTAGGTACGTACCAGCCGCCATTAGTGACTATTTGAAAAATCTCGAATCCAAAAAGAGTCCCAGAACCAAATAGTTCTCGAACAAATGCAAGTGCTAATAAAATAACACTGTATCCCAAACCATTACCGATTCCATCTAAAAAACTATCAATAGGTGGATTTTTCATCGCAAACCCTTCAGCGCGGCCCATCACAATACAATTGGTTATTATTAGCCCAACAAACACAGAAAGCTGCTTGCTTATGTCATACGCTACAGCTTTTAAAACCTGATCTACAAGAATAACAACCGAGGCTATGATAGTCATCTGAACTATTATTCGAATACTACCTGGTATTTGATTTCGGATAAGTGAAACTAGCATACTAGAAACCGCAGCTACAACTGTTAGACTGATGCACATTACTGATGTTACTTTTAAGCTGGATGTAACAGCTAATGCTGAGCATATGCCTAAAATTTGAAGTGCAATTGGGTTCTCATTAAAGATTGGTTTTAATAAGATATCTTTCATTTTGCTAGACAATATCAAGCCTCCCCTGCGCGCAAGTTTGCTAGAAAAGGTGCAAATCCGTTTTCACCCATCCAGAATTTTATAAGATTATCTACACCCTTACTAGTGAGTGTCGCTCCCGATAGTCCATCTATTTCATGAACTGATTGTGGTCTACTTGTGTCGACTTTACCCTTAATGACTGTTAAAGCCTGTTTGCTATTAGAGTCGTAGCTTTTTTTACCTATCCATTGGGCCTTCCAAGATGGGTTGTCAATCTCACCCCCTAAGCCCGGGGTTTCCGCATGCTCGTAAAAGCCCAAACCAGCCACAGTGTTTAAATCAGACTCTAGCGCAACGAAACCGTACAAAGTTGACCATAATCCATACCCCTTAATGGGAAGAATTATTTTTTCTAATCCGGCATTTCCTTCTACTACATAAACGATCATATATTTAGGAAGTCGGCCAATTTTAGCTATATCTTTATCTCCAAGATCAATGGAGAGCTCCGGGTCTTTAGCAGCTTTTCTTTGATTGTAAGTTTTAAGATTGATTGAATCACTAAATTTTCCAGTTGTAAGGTCGACGGCCCTTGTTGCTATAGTCTCGAATTTGGCTATAACATCGTCACCCTTTTTAAGCATACCTGCAGCGGCAAGAATATTTGTTTTTCTATCGAGATCCTTATTAGCTTGTTGCGCTGGCCTTAGAAGCACTGCAGCTGAAGAAACAATAACTGAACAAATAATACAAAGTGTTAGAGCAACCCTTATTGTTTTTGAGGTAGAGTCATTTTTAGCCACGAGCCATTCTCCTTTTGATGTTAGCCTCAACTACGAAGTGATCTATCAAAGGCGAAAATAAGTTAGCAAAAAGTATTGCCAACATAACTCCTTCAGGATAAGCAGGATTTACAACACGTATTAGTACTGTCATGACCCCGATCAGCAAGCCGTACCAGAATTTACCAGTATCTGTCATAGAGGCAGATACTGGATCAGTTGCCATGAATACAAGTCCAAAAGCAAAACTACCGATAACTAAATGCCAATGCCAAGGAACGTTAAACATTGGATTTGTGTCTGAGCCAATAAAATTAAAGAGAGAAGATAAAGCAACCATACCGACAAAAACTCCTAACATAATCCGCCATGCTCCGATTCTTGTCAGAAGAAGGATAGCTCCACCAACTAAAATTGCAAGAATTGATGTTTCGCCAATAGAGCCTTGCTTGTTGCCAATAAATGCATCAAACCATGTGAGATTTTGCTGTACAGCCTCAATGCCATTTGTAGCTGCAACAGAAAGCATTGTTGCTCCAGTATACCCATCAACAGCAGTCCAGACCGCATCACCAGATAGTTCAGTAGGATAGGCAAAGAAAAGGAATGCTCGCCCTGTTAATGCAGGATTAAGGAAATTTTTTCCTGTTCCTCCGAAAACCTCTTTTCCAATAACAACTCCAAAACTTATTCCTAGTGCAACTTGCCACAGTGGTATGTCTGGAGGACAGATCAAAGCGAACAAAATTGAAGTTACAAAGAATCCTTCATTTATCTCATGACCCCTGACAGAAGCAAAAAGTACCTCCCAGAAACCGCCAGCTATAAATGTAACCATATAAATTGGGATGAAATAGACTGCGCCATAAAACATGCAATCCCATATACTTGTAGGATCATGTCCAGCAAACATCAAAATAATTGTTTCATGCCAATCTGTATTAAAAGTAGCATCTTGTAAGGCAAGAATGGTATTTGCTTGAAAGCCAAGATTGTACATGCCATAAAACATGGCTGGAAATGTAGCGAGCCAAACTGTTATCATTACTCGCTTTAAATCAATACCATCACGAATATGTGAACCATTTTTAGTAACCGATCCTGGCGAATAAAAAATCGTATCAACGGCCTCATATAAAGCAAAAAAACTCTGAAATCTTCCACCCTTGTTGAAATGTGGCTCAATTCTATCTAAGTAGCTGCGGAGTGCTTTCACTATTAACCCTCCTTCTCAATACGAGATAGATTATTTCTCAAAATTGGTCCATATTCGTATTTTCCAACACAAACATAGCTACAAAGCGCCAAATCTTCTTCTTCAAGTTCTAGGCATCCAAGTTTTTGTGCGACCTCAGTATCACCAACAATTAATGCACGTAAAAGTTGAGTAGGCAAGACATCTAAAGGCATAACTTTCTCGTAGTTTCCGATAGGTACCATAGCTCTCTCGCTACCATTTGTGTTTGTAGTGAAATTGAATTTTTTCTCTTTAGCAGAGCCTATAGAAGAAAGATAAATGGGTAACGCTGAATGACGATTAGCCCCCAGGGATGCATAACGAAAAAACTCACGCTGATACCCCTCAAGAATTGCAGTAATTTGAGTGTGATAGCGGCCCAAAAAAGAAAACACGCCATCTGCATACGCTGAAGAAGCTATACGGCCGGACAGTATAGACCCAGAAATAACACGGTTTTCGCCACCATGAAGTTCATTGCTTACTAATTCACTGATATTTGCACCAATTAGCGTACGAATAAGTCTCGGCTTTATCATTTGTGGACCACATAAAGATACTACTCTGCGGCTATCCAGGTAGCCTGAAGCAAACAAGATTCCGATTGCTAGTACATCTTGATACCCTACGACCCATACTGTTTTTTTGTCACTTACAGGATCTATAAAATGGATATGAGTGCCAGCGAGACCAGCTGGATGAGGGCCAATAAATTGTTGCTCAAGGACACCATCAATATTATTTCCATCAAGCTTTGAGTTACCTGAAACACAGAGATGCAACGGTCCATCCGTTAGACGCTTAAGCACTGAAAGACCATTATTAAAATCCTCGCCTCTTTCACTAATGACCACTTCCGGATTTGCCGCTAAAGGGTTTGTGTCGATGGCTGTAACAAAAATTGAGCTTGGCGCTTTAGAGAAAGGAGAAGGCACCTTTGAATATGGTCGAGTTCTTATAGACGTCCATAACCCAGATTTAACTAGGTTTTCAACAATAAGATCTCTATCTAGCACTGATAATTCTGAAGGAGAATAATGTTTAAATTCTAATCTCTCATTTCCAACTATATCAACTACTACCGACTGAAGGACTCTTCGCTCTCCGCGATTGATTGAAGATATTGTGCCGCTTACAGGGGAAGTATAGTGCACACCTTCTGTTTTTTTATCAGAGAAAAGTATTTCGCCTGCCTTGACTGTATCTCCTACTTTTACTGACATAGTCGGTTTCATACCAATATAGTCATCACCCACCACAGCGACAGATTTTACAGGAACTCCCTCATGTATGATTTGTTCGGGTGCTCCGGATAAGGGTATGTCCATGCCCTTATAAATTTTCACCATTAGGTAGCGCCTTGAAATTATTTTTAAATATTAACTGCTTTCAAAAATACTATTAAATGCAATCATAAAATGATAATAGTTATCATTATCATTCAAGTGTGTTACATTTATAAGTATCCAAAAAAAGGTTGAAAAAAATCAACACTTTCAAAAAAAAGCATGTTCTTTTACTATATTTTTAAATTTACTAGAAATTAGACGGCATAATTATACGCGATTAAAAAGAGTGGAACAAATTTTTTTAGTGCTTTACTTGTAAGTTAATTCAATAAACATGCTGGGTATGCCAATAGATTCAAAGATATAACTCTTAGTTATATATAGTCGAGTCTAGCATCCAGAGATCTTCTTGCTTAAAGTACTAAAAATTGGCTTGGCTTCAGAACATATCTTCTATTTGGATGAAGGAAAAAAACAAATATCTGTTATCTTGGAATCATCCGCCATGAAATACCAGCGAACTGTTCAAGACACCTAATAACTTGGCAGCTATAGCCAAACTCATTGTCGTACCAACAATATAATATGACATTATCTCGATCTACAATTGTTGCCTGTGCATCATATATGCAGGCATGGCGTGATCCAACAAAGTCTGATGAAACTGCTTCTGTAGATTTTGTATAATCAATTTGATTTTGCAACGGCGAATGTAGAGACATTTTTCTAACGTAACTATTTATCTCCTCTAAGGTTGTCTCACGACTAAGGCGAAGATTTAGAATAGCCATAGATACATTAGGAGTAGGTACTCTTATCGCATTTCCTGTGAGCTTTCCTTCAAGCTCAGGTAACGCCTTAGCAACTGCTTTAGCTGCACCAGTTTCTGTTAACACCATATTTAGCGCGGCACTTCGACCGCGCCTTGAACCTTTATGGTAATTATCGATCAAATTTTGATCATTGGTATATGAGTGAACTGTTTCGACATGACCGCTTTTTATTCCAAATTCATCCTGAAGTACTTTTAGGATGGGAACAATTGCATTAGTAGTACAAGATGCTGCTGATATGATTTTTGAGTTATCATTGATTTGGTGATGATTTATTCCATATACTATGTTTGGAATCTGGTCTTTACCAGGGGCTGTTAGTATAACTTTTGCAGCGCCGGGGCACTTTAAATGTTTCCCTAGACCTTTCTCGTCTCGCCAAACACCAGTATTATCGATCAATATAGCATCATCAATACCAAACTTTGTGTAATCTATATCGCTGGGAGACTCTGCATAAATAACCTGAATAGGATTTCCATTGCATACTAAAATATTCTTATCTTTTAAAATACGAATTGTTCCATCAAATGCTCCATGAACAGAATCACGGCGTAACAAGCTTGCTCGCTTACAAAGATCATCCTCACTAGAGCCCTTGCGAACCACTATAGCTCTCAGGCGAAGCATATCACCACTTCCTGTTTTTTCTATTAACAATCTAGCCAAGAGGCGACCGATTCGACCAAATCCATAAAGAACTACATCTTGAGGTTTGGGGATTGGTTTTTGCATATCACTCAGATTGCCATCAATCTCTTTAGCTAGAAAATCGAATAGCTTGCACCCTTCTTTTGAATCCTGATATTTTACAGCTAGTTTTCCAACATCTATATGAGCTGGGCCTAAGTCCATTTTTGATAAAGCTGACATTAAAGGAAATGTTTCATATTCTGATAGTTCGTTTTGTTCAATCTGGCGCACAAATCTATGAGCCTTCATAAGCTCTATAACTGAACGATTAACCATACTTTTACCGTACATATATAGGGAAACATTTTTTTCACGATATAGACTACCGATTAAAGGAATCATCGCCTCAGAAAGTGCCTCACGCTCTTTCCAGTCCGAAAAAAAATCTGCAGGTATAGGGCGAGTATTTTCTGTCACTATTTTAAGCCTCTCACTTGAAATTCAACATATGTTTGTAAAGCTATTATCAGGTTTCGATCTCATGAGAGCAACCTCAGTTAAGCAAAAAATAAGATTGCATTTTTTAGTATGTATAAAAAATAGCAAGCACGTTGTAATGCTTTTTTAAAAAACTGATATTTTATGCATGTAGTTTATTATGGTAGCCTCTAACTAAAATGGGAAAAAAGCTTTGGTTGCTGCATTTTGAACAACAATTTTAAGCATTCTATTATTTTTTCCAGACGATATTCGTGCCAACATATCCTGTAATGCAATCATTTTACCAAATATACGCTCATAGCTAAGATTTTCTATTTCGCCACCTCTACTGTTGCTGAGTATGAATGGTTCACCTGCTGAATTCTTATAGGAAGTTAAACGCCAAAATGCAATCTCTAGATTACGTGCACTTAAATAAAGATCCTGCTCTTTTAACTCCGTGTAAACGAAAAATTCCGTATTGTAACCATAAGATTTTTTTATCATGTCGGTTAATCCAGCCATAAAGGCAAAGACTCTATCTCCTCCATAATTTTTATCGAGAGCTAATTCAACCGCTTCAGTTCCATATTTTGAAATTTCAGATATCTCAGATTTTCCTGATCTATCAAAGATTTGTCTTAGTCTGAAATCTACACTTCGGGACTCATTATTGTATCCATGCAAGACATTAAGATATTTAGGGTTTCTTTTGTACAGCTTTATAGTGAGCCCTCTAAGCAATGATTCTATTTCTTTGTAATGATGGTCAGCGACCTCATCCATATCTGATTTCACTAGACTTTTTAGATTAAAATTTTGAGCCGAGCATCCACCTAAAATAAGTAAAAAAATAACTGACAAGACAATGAATTTGTATGGGCTGCAATTACTCAATTTTAACCTCCCATTGATTAAGTTTATATCTGTACGAAAAATTTATAATTTATAAAATAGACCATATCAATATAATGTAACCATGGCTAAAATACCTTCCCTTAATATTTAATCAATTATGGCAAAATCTTTCACAGAGAGATACGCCATAAAACAAATTTAATAACTTACGGCGCTTCATACTCTATGCCAGTTCTTTCTCTACCATTAGTCAACTCATCAGGCGAAAAACGCACATGGAGAGGTGCTTTTAGTGCTGGATTATCACTTAGTATCGCTGAAGCATCACAACAACATGATGGGCCTATTCTTGTAGTTGCCTCATCGGCTAGATCGGCGTCACAAATAGAATCTGAGATTTCCTTTTTTTTAGGAGACAAATCTAAGGTCCATCAATTTCCTGATTGGGAAACTCTACCATACGATCAATTTTCACCGCACCAAGATATAATTTCTCAAAGGTTAAAAATATTATTTAGCTTACCAAAAAAAAATTCTGGCGTAGTTGTTGCTCCAGTTATGACAATGATGCACCGATTGCCGCCTATAAGTTTCTTTGGTGCTCGTTCATTTGATTATACTGTTGGAGATAAACTTCATCTCGAGGATTTACGAAAAAAACTTCAATTCAGCGGATATCATCTCACAGACACTGTTATTGAGCGTGGGGAATACAATATACGTGGTTCGATCGTAGACATATATCCAATGGGCGCCCCTTTACCTTTTCGTATTGACTTATTTGATGATGAAATTGAAAGTTTGAGGACTTTTGATCCAGATACTCAACTTACCAAGGAAAAAATTAACCGTATTTTTCTTTTACCGGCCAAAGAAATACCCCTGGATAATGAATCTATAAAAATATTTAAAAGAAAATGGGTTGAACGATTTGATGAAGATCATAAAAAGTGCTCGATTTACTCAAAGGTAAATAATGGAATTGCACCGCAAGGAATTGAGTATTTCTTGCCATTATTTTTTGAAGAATGCTCCTCTATATTTGAATATCTACCAAAAGACTGCCTTATTATTACTGAAAATGACGTGGAGTCGAGCGCGCAAAATTTCTGGGAAAGCGCAAAAACTCGTTTTGAGGAGTGTAATATTGATAGCAAAAATCCACTCCTCTCTCCAACTGAAGTCTTTATTCCAGTTAGTGAATTTTTTGGCGCCTTAAAAAAATATCCTTGCACCAAAATATCTGCAACAAAAGGTAACATTGATGAAACTGCAAAAATATTCAATCTAAAATTTCAACCCATACCAGATATATCCGCTAATAATCAAGCGAGCGACTCACTTGAGAAACTTAAAAATTTTCTAGTTAATTTTAATGGGCGAATATTATTTTGTGCTGAAACTCAAGGACGAAAGGAGGCTCTAAGTAAGATACTAAATAGCAGCAAGGT
>Ga0308007_10000928_pt1 | contig 12993 bp, 11 predicted proteins | sample Neamet71_FD_203152 | JGI IMG/M metagenome (GOLD analysis project Ga0308007, IMG submission 203152) | Marine microbial communities from water near the shore, Antarctic Ocean - #71 | ecosystem: Environmental > Aquatic > Marine > Unclassified | place: Southern Ocean | collected 2014-06-07
ACGGACTATATGATATGAATGATGAAATATCGGAAAATATCGAAATATATAAATATAAATTAGATACACTTGAAGAAATGATATGTGAAGAAAATAGATGCTCTCCATCGCCTAGTCCCGAACCCGAATCGGAACCAGGATCCGATTCGGAACCAGACTCGGATCCAGGGTCTGGCCCGGGGTATGCGACTTATATTTAGGTTGAATGATCGATGATAATATCATATTTCAAACTAAATCTAAATAAAATATAAGTTACTTATTATGGATCTTCATTATAATAAACAACATATGTTCGGTAATAAAGAACTTGAAATATTACAACAAGATAATTATAGAATTCCAAATAAACCCTTACAAATTAACCACAAGCCGAGAGAACCCAGCAATGTTGATCAAGATATGGAGGAAGGTCCGAATATTGTTGGATATATGGGGGACGACGAGGATATTGAACAAGCTCAATATAATGTTATGTCTATGTTATCGGAAAAACTCGGTGGATTTGATAGTAGAATCGATAGATTAATAGGCGAAGTAAATAAAATTCAAACGATGGACGAAGAACGTAAGGTATCGGAAGATGAATATAATAGAAGAATTTCACAATTAGACGAAAATTATTCAGATTTGCGAGACCTGTATTTGGAAGATGATGCCTTGATAGAAGTGAATACAGCAGATGCAACAGGAGAGGGCCAAACCGCCTGTAGTATGCTCACAATAGACCAAGTAAGGGAAAGCCAAGATTGTACTATTGTATATACTGGTAATTTCGAAACAGATATACGAAAGACAGACAATAGCCGAAACTCGGCGTTATCATTTATCAAAAATAAAAGTTGCGCCGACCTAAATGAGTATATTAACATAACAGAGTTTGATGATCAGGATGTGAAAGCTTCAAAAGTTGCCGAATTCAACAATTATTGCTTTCCAGCACATCCAGCCGAGACACCATTGACCGTACCCGTATATCAGAAATGTAATAAATTGTATGACCCATCCTCTTCTCCGCAAGGCCCAAAACCATCCGAATGTCTGCCTCTAATCAATGGATTATGGGTTGATAAATGTGAAAATAAAAATGAAGGGGAGTGTGGTTCATCTGATGACTGTGAATGGAAAGGAAATAAATGTATTTTTAAATGTGGTAAACTCGGGGTCGAAATTCCAGTTTCGCCACTACCAAGTCCTTTAAAAGATATGTGTGTATGGAATGGTCTTGAATATGTTAATACCATATCTTCTCCGTCGGATGATGGATATTGTGCACAATGGTTTGCGGAAGACAAGTGTAAAGATCCGTGTATTTGGGATTCTGAAATAGATGAATTTAGCAGGGGGGGGGTGGCCGGGGATATTTCACCATGTTTAAACAAAACATGCTCCGACACCGAAGGTATCTATATAAAAGGAAACCTCGACCTTATCACATGTTCCAAATTGGGATCCTGTTGCGATAAAGAGCATACTGATAATATTTGCGAGAGTAATAATGGCAATTGTCAGATTCGTTCCGACTTATCTAGGGAAGATATAGGTGGGGGGGACATTTACCTGGTTATGAGAATTATGTTTGCGGTATTCTTTTTTGTCATGACTATTATTTTGTTAGCCAATCCCCAAATTTTAGGGGATAACGAAAATTTAAAGTATGGCTGGATTTTGACAGCGCTGGTTTTCTTATTTTTTGTTACTGAAATTTTAGTACAATATCAGGTTATCACAAATATAAGCGATACAGCGTCGGTAGATGATATTAAAAACAATTTCATATTATTGCTCGGTTATTTCCCCCAAACTAAATGGGCGGTGGGTATGATCGCAGGCGTAGTTTTTGCGGGTGTATTATTCATGCTATATGGTAAATTTGAAAATACGGCATTGATTGGAATATTAATTGTCTGCTGTCTCGGCTGGTTCTTCTACGTCGGCTATGAATTTATCACGAGCGACATGTGCGCCCCAAAGACAAAATATATGAATGTACCGGAAATGGTGGCGACATGTTCTGAAAATCCGGATATGTTAAGCGAGACATTTACAAGTAATAATTATATTATCTGGCCATGGGTTAGCGATACCTGGGGTAGCTGTAATGATAAAATTTGTGATAGGGGGTATATAACGAATTGGACAAGTGCCCTGTATATTATAGCACCGATAGCAGTGGGAATAGTGGTTGGGGGCGTAGTTAACAAAACGGTCATAGTCGGTGGAAATATTACAGAACAGACCCTCACCAACTCGAAGTGGCTGTCCGGTTCAATCGCTGCGGGTTCTGTTATAATTCTGCTCGCGATAGGCGGCCTATCAAAATGTTCTGGGATATTAGTTAAGAATCAAGAATTATGTAGTGCAATGCAGTATAATTGTGACATGGACGAGGGCGATAACGACGAAGCTCCTAACTGCTTTATGGATGGGGACATCTCCGATGGCTTATCTATTTGGCAATATATATTATTGTGCATTATGTTTATTTCATTTTTTTGTTTGATTGGGTTGTCTGGGATCGAGGCCGCCAGGGGCAAAATGAAGGGGGCGGCGAAAGCCCCCATTACCTACGCTAAAAATCAAGCATGGTTAAAATCAAATGATCTCAGCACAATTTTAGCGTAGGTAATGGGGCTTCGCGATATTGAATAATATCTTTTATTTTATTAAATAAATGAGTAATATTAAAGAAGATTACAAAGAAGGCAGTCATTCTCAATTTATTAAATATTTATTTTCCGATTCCCCCAAGGATAAGGGGGGGATTCAACTTGAGAGTTCATATGTAGAACCCGATAAAAATATAGGATTACATACATTTGAACAATTATTAATGATATTTGTCGACGGTTTAAAATATTTTTATGGGAATAGCGAAGGAAAAGTCACTATATCCGAATTAAAGAAAGAAGATATTGAAAAAGTGAATGAATATTTTATTTCAATGAATTATAATGTAAATTTAGAAGTCTTTCCGACAATGAATGAATACAAATTCAAATTTCCGAATTATTTCAATAATCAAGAACATATTACTAATGAAACCAATTTAAAAGACTTCTATTATGAAATCTTTGGCAACAACAATTGTGCTTATAGGATTTCATTTGAGAATTATTAAGGGAAGTTGTGTGGCGCGTCCGACTAGAAGGATGTTTCTCAAAACAATTTTCCGGGACTGTATTCTTCGGCGCGAAACTTTATACATTGCTTACTAGATGGATCTCCCCTCTCAACATTATCTTTACATCTCACGCACACGCGTACCTTGGAAGTGACGACTGCGCGACGCACGAGCCTCGCCGCACCGCGCCCCATGGAAGTGGGCTGGTCTCCTGGATCTTCAAGAGGACAGAATCTACTGCATGTGTCGCATATAACTTCGCCGCACGAGCGGCAGTGGTGTTTCCTTAGGAAGGTTGTGAATGGCCTTTTACAAATATGACAGTTGGTTGCTTTCTCAGCGGGGCGCCAATCACTCAGATTGAGTGCGGTCCCGCTGTACTCCCCCAACGATTCCACAGCCGATTGGTTCACGGCTTGCGCTTCTTTTTCCAGCCCTCGGCGCCATTCTTTCAATCCATCTCCCCGGAGGCTCGTCTGTTTCGCCCCACGGGGGCCCGCCCCCGCCTCTGACTCGGCGGGGGCGGGCGCCTCTATGGATACACCAAGATTGTCGCCGCCTTTCATATTTCTACCGCTTCTATTTCTTTTCTTAGAAGTCTTTCTTTTCTTAGAAGTCTTTCTTTTCTTAGAAGTTTTTCTTTTCTTAGTCTTTCTTATTCTAGAAGATTTTCTTATTCTAGAAGAATTTTTCTTCGTATTTAGTCTAGAATACTTCCTTTTGACTTTTTTGGGGGAACGCATATATATTATTGTAGAAAAAAATAAGTTTAAGTTTAAAAAATAAAAACACCGAACTAATTATTATGGAAGATCTCAATGTTCCTATTTTTGCCCAGGCTAAAGTAGAATACACCAACCAGTTAGTTGATGTATTGTATCCCCATATGTATGACGGAGTTAAATCTATATATGAAGAATCAAAAGTCATTTATGCCAAAAAAACAGGGACTCCCATATTATTTTTATTTAGGGAGCTCTTAGAAAAAGTTCCAATCTGGAATAGTGAAATTATTGAAAGTGAATGTAGTCGTATCAAGAATAATTCAAAATGTGACTGGATTGATGATTTAATTACCGCTGTCTTTATAAGTCACACTAAAATTTTGACTTCAATTGGTCCCAGTAATACTTTTAATAAGATTAATGTCACTATACCTAAAACAACGAGTTTTATTCATAAATCTTATGTAAATTTAGCCAGGGAATTATGGAAAAATCCTTATCTCTTTAATGAAGGAATTCCGGGTCACGAATATCAGAGAAATAGTAAAGAAATAGAAAATATTATTAAACAATGCGTCGAGGGAACAATAAGACAATTATTACCCATAAAAGAGATATTGAGGGAACATCTCGATACATATGAAACTGATAACATTCCTACAAGCAAAGATGACATAAAACAAATGTTAAAAGAAGAACTACGGGAACTCCGAAATAGTATTATTGATTCGGAAGATAAAGAAGATGAAGACAGAGAAGGTACCGAGGAATACACCGATCCTCGTGATAAAGGTTCCGATTATGATAAGGGGGGTCGTTTAGAAGGATATTTAAAAGATTCAACGAGTGAAAATGACACAGTAACTGACACGGCAACTGACACGGCAACTGACACGGTAACTGACACAGTAAATGACACAGTAAATTACACAGTAAATGACACAGTAAATGACACAGTAAATGACACAGTAAATTACACGGCAACTGACACGGCAAATGACACGGTAACTGACACGGCAAATGACACGATAAATTACACGGAAACAGGTGCGGTCGGAGATATTTATTTAAGTGATACCAGCGATCCGACAGATGCTCAGATTAACAAACAAGTTTCTGATATTGTAGTTAATGATATAACTATTCCGGTTGAAGATAACGGTGATATCAAAGAAACCGATGCGAATGAACTGGGTAAAGAAATACAATATGATAATGCTGATATAATGGATAAAACATCGGATAATAGAGATATAAAATTATCAAATATGATGAAACATATGAAAGAGCCTATCGAAATTAATGTTGTAAAAAATGAAAATGTTGCTAATAGCGCGGATATCGATGCTGATATTAACTCGTATAATTCTCCAATTTTATCTGATAATTTTAATTCAAATGGATCTTCATTTGGATTAAATGAAATATATGGAAAATCCGAAGGATATACGATAGAAAGGGGAAATAAAATAGAACCCGAGGTAGGAAATAAAATAGAACCCGAGGTAGGAAATAAAATAGAACCGGAGGTAGGAAATAAAATAGAACCGGAGGTAGGAAATAAAATAGAACCGGAGGTAGGAAATAAAATAGAACCAGGAGTAGAAAATAAAATAGAACCGGGGGTAGGAAATAAAATAGAACCAGGAGTAGAAAATAAAATAGAACCGGGGGTAGAAAATAAAGATAAGATAAATGAAAATAAGATAGATAGGGTAGGAGAAAAAAAGATAATTTCAATAGAGGGTAATGATATTGATGATACTTCGTCCTTGGCCAATTTTTTCAATGATATGAAACAGATAGTAGAAGATAAGGGAATTAAAGTAGAAGAATCTAAAACTTTTTCTTTATTTGAAGATGCTTCGGAAATAGATTAAGTTTAATCGCGATAATAATAAATTTACGTTATATTAAATGTTAAGTTCATGTTTATTATCTGGATTAATAATAAGTGCAATTAGTACGGGTATATATTCTTTAATCGTGGATAATAAAACGGATGATGAAAATAATTATCAAAAAAGAGACAAAAAAATGGATTACTGTATCATATTCTCAATTATAATGAGTGTTGCGGTATTTATTTTATTTTTGACAAATATGGATAAGGGTGAGGCTGTCACCATAAAGGGGGGGTTTTCTCCTAAGATTAATAATCTACCCCCTTTTTAAATTATAATGAATAATACGATTTCAACGGAAATTTTTTCTTCTTAACCAAATATTCTTTAAATATATCTTTATTAATTATATTGATGGGTAGGGAATTCTCCGCATTTTTAGCGATTAATATATATAAAGAAAAGTCATCTTCCATATCACAGAAATTATTATCATACTTATCCGTGCATATGTGGTTAAGGAATGTCAACATTTTCTTAGATACCTTATCCATATCAATTTCATCAAGTATAGTCATCGATAGTCTACATAGATCGAAACAATAATTGGGTTTTATTCGTTGACATAATTCGTCCTCTTTATGGAATTTTACCTGGGGTGGATAATAATATTGTCCACCTGCTTCTCCATTTTTAGAGAAGACATCGTTCATAAATACTTTTCCCTTATATGTAAAAATAGATCGTCCGAAGTCAATTATCTTAAAAATTTTCCCGTGTGTGGGGACTCTGAAATATTTGTTATTATATTTGTAATAAAGATATTTTCTTTCAGTTGTTGAAAACATAATATTATTAATATGTAAATCATTATGTGTAAATTCATAATGTTTTTGCAAATAATGGAGGGCAAATGATATTTGAAATAAACAACTTAATAAGACCTCTTCTTTGAATCCTTCATCCAATAAATAATCTTCTAATGTTCCCTCAAGTTTTTCAATGAATAAAAGCTGTATTGGTATATTTTTTATTTTAGCAATATAGTCCTCATTGCTATATGAATTATATGAATTTCCTTCATCGCTATTTTCTTCATCGCTATTTTCTTCATCGCTATTTTCTTCATCGCTATTTTCTTCATCGCTATTTTCTTTATCGCTATTTTCACCAATGCTATCTTCTTTTCTCGGATCCAACTTTGAATCTGATTCCGAATCTGAATTTGAATCCGATTCTGATTCAGAATCAGATAAATAAATATCAAGTTTAAATGTTCTACCAAGATTATCATTGAAACATTTATCGATTTTAAGGTCATCATATTCTTCTGTCATATCGTATTTATAATCTCCTATTCCATTTAGGGAACCATAAAACAGGGCAAATGAAGGTGATATATTTTTACTCACCAATTGCCCGAATATATAGGAACAAAATACATCTATATAGGCTCCATTATTCATATCGTTAATTTTATTAAATGTATTGTAATTATATGCTCCGGGCAAATGATAATTATTTTTGATTACAAGATTATAATTATTATTAATTAAATGGATTGGATCTAAAATTGGAATACTTTTACAGAATATATCTTTTTCTTCGATTATATTTTTATTAGAATCATAAACCCCCCCCTTGATGATTGTATTTGAATTATAATATCTTTCTTTAATAATTTCCCCCAAACTTCTTAGGTAATACCTTCTTTCCATATCTATTTTTTTCACTGATAGAGGTGAATTATGAATATAAAAATAAAGTGAGAAAAAAGGCATATAAAATTGTGGCTGTCTGATGCTTAATAATTCTTGAATAGATCTAGACAGATTGGTATATTCTTTTTTATTCCATTTATAATAACGAATTGTAACCTGTTCTGACATAATCTTATTATGTAATTGACAGCCACTATATTTTAAAAGGTTAAACTTAATAAGATTTATGTTTATAATACCATAAATATTATTAGTTCTAGTATATATATATATAATGGAAATTGAGTTATCTAGGTTTAATATAAATGATATAAGCGATGATAAAGTTGTTCTATTAATCGGCAAAAGAGAAACGGGTAAATCCTTTTTATGTAAAGATATTTTATATAATCATTCAAATATTCCCGTCGGCCAGGTAATTTCGGGGACGGAGGCCGCGAATGAATTCTATTCAAAAATGGTTCCAAAATTATTTATTCACGAAGAATATCAGCCACCGATAATTGAAAATATACTTAAAAGACAAAAAATGATGATAGATAAATGGAAAGCAAATCAATCAATTGATCCCAGGGCATTTTTAGTACTCGATGATTGCTTATACGATAACACTTGGACCAAAGATAAAAATGTTAGAAGTTTATTTATGAATGGTCGTCATTATAAGATTTTATTTATAATTACAATGCAGTATGCGTTGGGTATTCCCCCTAATCTCAGAACAAATGTTGATTATATCTTTATTCTTAGGGAAAATTATGTTTCGAATAGAAAAAGGTTATATGAACATTATGCGGGAATGTTCCCTAATTTTGAAATGTTCTGTCAAGTAATGGATCAGTGTACCGAAAATTTTGAATGTCTAGTTGTTCATAATAATGCGAAAAGTAATAAATTAACCGATCAAGTTTTCTGGTATAAGGCCGAGCCCCACGATGAGGTAAGGCTGGGATCAAGGCAATACTGGGAATTCGGAGAGAGAGAGTCGGGCGAACCGGTGGGTGGGGGCGAAGGCTTTGGTAATCAGAAATATGTTGTTAATAAGAATTATTGATTACTGTAAGATTTAGTTCTCTTTTGTAATTCCAAAATAATCTCCTCTTTATTACGTTGACTAAATGGCTGAGAAATTAATTTACCGTTCTCTTCTACAAAAGTATATAATGTCGGAAAACCTTTAATATCAACGTCATATGGTGTCCCCCCCTGTGGATTTGCGGCCATGTCTACTTTAATAATATTCAAAGTTACACCGTTCATATCTTTATTATCATAGTTACTAATAACATCCTCATAACCACTTAACATATTTCTTGAATGACCACACCAGGGAGCATAAAAAAGTACAAGTTTCATTTTATTTTTGACACCCGTGGCTTGTGTACCGCTATCACCGGGATGAGCTGGTTGAACATCAATTTGTTTTGATGCCGATGGATTGGGTCCAGATGGATTGGGCACCGATGGTTCGCCGACAGGGAAAGCTGGTCCCAAGTCGGAGCCGGATTCTCCATCCTTAAACTTAGCATAGGGGGAATAGGCGTAATATGTCATCGGTACTCCCATCGGTCCACCCGAATCAAGACTGGAACCCTTGACGCTTATACCACCGGTATTTGGTAGAATATCCTTCGGAAATTGTTCACCCTGTCTAGCTAGTTTCACCGCCGGATCAAGCCCCCCCCTCCCATTAATTGGCTCACCTGGATCTCGTGGTACTAATCCCGGTAGTTCAGCTGCTTTCGCTATCTGTGGCAACTTAGGATCCGCAGGCGCTTTTACCCCTTCGTCGGCTGCTTTCCCTGCTTGGGTCGGGACCCGACCCATGTCCGCACCTGCCGGGCCATATTCATGCGTTTCTCCTTCATCCGCACCTTGGGGCGTCCCATGTTCTCCAAATGGATACGAAGCAAATCCTTCGTCTCCATCGTCTCCATTGTCTCTATTGAAAAACATACAAAGTAAAAATCCAATAAGAACCAATATAACAAAAATACAGGTGTCGTCGTCTTTACAGAAAGATTTAATTTCTCGCATAACAGAATCAAATACCATTTATAATACTTTAAAATATTTTATTTTTAATATAAATCGTTTAATTTGAAATATTCCCATTTATTGTTATAAGGTCTCTTAATAATAAATGGGATAGCTTTTAGGTTGAATTCTTCCAGGGCTATCTGATAAGAATTATCGAATCTCCCGGGATTACTTATTAAAATTTTAGAACCATTCTCTATTTGAGATGCTCTTTCCCCTATAACTCTTGTTTTTTCGTATTTAGTTAATCGAATATTTCTTGTGTTCAGATTTTTAAAATTATAATTAGTCATTAATGTATTAATATCTTCGGTTGCATCCATTTATTATCTTAAAATAAAATATATTTAAATATTTATCAAATTTATTTATTTTTTGTTTGCCCATTTTTGTCCACATGTTTCACAAATATAAGTGTATCTCATATTGCGATTATCGTGCTTTACGTATTTGATAGATTTTTCAATACTATCCTTATTAGTTTGACACTCTACATTTTGACATTTAATATTGATATTACCCTTGATACTGGGTAATGTTACATCGTGTGTAATAAACTTATTAGAATTAACGATTTCACTTATATCTAGCCCTCTAAAATCATGAGAATAAATACAACCAGAACCTTCGTATTCTTCTGTTGATTCACATATTTTACAATAATGAATTAAATTTTTATCGTCGGTTGTTTGTAAAAATGTTAAATTGTGGCATTCTTTACAGAAATGGATACTTTTATCACTCATCTTTAATATTACTAATTGTTAATATTTTAAATCAAATTTATTTATTATTTGTTTCTCCAATCTCGTATAATCTATTATCGCATTTAATCCATAGATATTCAATGAAACCTTTTCCTTATTAGGATTGCTTGTCTTTAATTTTTCTAACTTTGTTAGAATATTTTTCTTTTCTTCTGTGACATGGTTATTTATTTTATCTTCGAAATCGGCGTATGCCTCGGGTATATTGAAACAATTTACAAGGATTAGATTTTGAAAAGTATCATATTGAACTATCTTATTATATAATGTATTTCTGTAACCGTTTTCTTTTTCGAATCCCGGTTCATTGTGTAGTGGATTATTACATAATAACGATTGTATTGATACTAAAACACTACTTATATGCATGACCGACGTCCATTTTGGACCCGACCATGTATTTATTATTGATAAACACACTTTTCCTAAATAATTATCATGAGATCGACCGACATATAAATTCGGATGAATTCTATAACGACTTGTAGAATAATACTTAACACTGGGTGGGGAAAATGGATAATTGACGGGAAATTCTATTAGAAAATATAAGACACCATTTTCAAATGGCGTCCCCTCTGGTCCGATAATTATTGCCCTTGCTTCTAGGATATTTTCTTCATTAAATTGAACGTGAATACCTAATTCTTCGAGTTTCATATCATGAATTTCTTTCATATCCCTTGTGGCGATTCGTTTTATAGCTTGCTTACTCATTTAAAAATAATATCTCTTTAATTTTAAATGGATATTTTAAAATTAATTATATCCACTTAATTTTATAGATTTTTAAAATTTGATTTAATTATTGATATTGATAGCAGTAGCTGCGGGATATTGGGAATAAATATATAAATTTGATATTTTGTTTAAATACATTAAACAAATTAAAGATTTAAATATTTAGTTATTCATTATGAATTTACTTGAATTTTTGGAACAATTTTCTGTTTCACAAAATACAAATGAAAAACCTATTAATATTACCTCCATGAGTGGAGGTAAATATCATATTCCAGAAAAATACATGAATTCATTTTATAAAAAAATAGTTAAATATGTCATACAAACCGGGCATAACATTCAGCTTGTTGAGAAATTAAAGGATTATCATCCCTTTATTGTGGACATTGATATCAAATACAACGAGGAAGTAAATGAACGACAATATACCGAGGAGACTATTTTAAAAATTGTTTCTTTTCTATGGTCTAATCTATCTCTATACATTGAAAAGGACAATGTCGAACATGGAGAGATTTGGGTAATGGAAAAGAAGAAACCTTACCCCTGTAAAACAAATAAAAAGTTTAAATCAAAAGACGGTATTCACATCGTTTTCCCAAATATCGTTATTAATAAATCTTATTATCGCAAGATTATTGGTATTCTCAAAGAAGAAGAAGCAATTACCGAGATTTTCAAAGAAACTTGCGATAATCCCCCATCAAATGGCGAAGATGAACTATTCGATGGTTGTTTTAGCGGCTGGCAGCCCTATGGGTGCTCAAAGGAAGGAGAGTCATTTTACAAACTAACTAATGTTTTGAAGGTGGATAAAGAAGATAATATTAATCCTATACCCACCGAGACCTTTCAGGAATCCTATACGAATGATTTAACAATTATGAAAAGACTTACTATGTTATATCACACGGGGGACAATATTAAATACTCAGATGAGATTGTTGATATTGTAGAAAATAGACTTAAAAATACAAGCAGTAATAATCATAATGCTATGGCGAATCAAGGCGTCTATGGAGGACAAAACGCATACTATGTAGATCACAATGATGTAATTAATCCATATAAAATTGTTGAAGAAAATGAAAATGAATTAATTAAAGGTCTTGTATCTTGTTTGTCAGTTGAAAGATACACAGAATATTCGAAATGGTTATCAGTAGGAATGTGCTTGCATAATATTAATTCGGATAATTTTAATCTCTGGTGCGAGTTCAGTAGACGAGATCCCTCCTATAATGAAAAAGTTTGTGAAACAAAATGGAAATCTTTCAATTCTCGTAGTGGTGAAAAAATAGGTATTGGATCACTGCGTTATTGGGCAAAATGTGATAGTGGAGATAAATTCTACGGCGTAATGAAAAAATATCTTGCTACCAGAATTAATGATAGTATTTCACATGGCCCGGACGCCCATCATCTGATAGCCCTTGTCGTTGCAAAATATTTTGAAGATCAATTTATCTGTGTCGATATCAATGAAGATTGGTTTTACTTTAATGGTGTGAGATGGAAGAAAACTATGAAGGCCAATAAACTTAAAGGTTCTATCCACGATGATATCCATAAGATTTATCGTGAATATGGGGATACTTATGACAGACAAGCACGAGAATTACAAAATAATAATGGAGATCCCGACGAAATTGATAAATTTCGTAAGAAATTTGAGAAATGTCTATCATTTCAAAAGAAACTTTATCAAGAACCTTACGTCAATACTATCATCGGTGCCTTAAAACATATCTTCTACAAGGAGGGGATTATGGAAGAGTTTGATACCAATAATAATCTTATTGGATTTGAAAATGGGATATATGATCTTGGACATAATGTATTTAGGGAGGGTCGTCCAGAAGATAATATTACACTTTCCACCAAAGTTATCTTACCTGTTAACGGACCAATGAAACCCGGCGAAAAACAAGAGATTTATAGAAAGAGATCCACCCCCGATACAGCTATTCCTCTCGGGGAATTAAATCCGAGAGTTGCTGAAATGGAAAACTTTGGAATTTTAGATTC
>Ga0308007_10000934_pt1 | contig 12922 bp, 10 predicted proteins | sample Neamet71_FD_203152 | JGI IMG/M metagenome (GOLD analysis project Ga0308007, IMG submission 203152) | Marine microbial communities from water near the shore, Antarctic Ocean - #71 | ecosystem: Environmental > Aquatic > Marine > Unclassified | place: Southern Ocean | collected 2014-06-07
GCGCTGGCAGGAAAATAAGCTCTATGAAAATTTGCGTAAAAGGCGACAAGGTAGAGAAAAATTTATTTTGCATGATGGACCTCCTTACGCTAACGGAAAGATTCATATTGGTCATGCCGTTAATAAGATCTTGAAGGATATTGTCATCAAATCTCAAACTCTTAATGGCTATGATGCGCCATATATTCCAGGCTGGGATTGCCATGGCCTGCCTATAGAGCATGAGGTAGAAAAGAAAATTGGAAAAGCTGGAACTAAGGTCAATCATAAGGCTTTTCGTGAGAAGTGCCGAGAATATGCGCAACGACAAGTAGATGGGCAGATGGAAGATTTTATCCGGCTTGGAGTTTTTGCTGAATGGAATAATCCTTACCTCACCATGGATAAAAAATTTGAGGCAAATATTATCCGCGCACTTGGCAAAGTGATCGAAAACGGACATCTAATTAAGGGCTATAAACCTGTTTATTGGAGTGTTGTAGGTGCTTCAGCCTTAGCAGAAACCGAAGTTGAATATCAAGATAAATTATCTTTTTCAATTGATGTCGCCTTCCCTGTTTCAGACATGAAGGCCTTTGCTGAAGCAATGCCTGAAATTAGCGGTACTGGAGATATATACGTAGTTATATGGACCACAACTCCTTGGACCCTTCCGTCAAATCAGGCGGTCAGTCTAAACCCTGACCTCGATTATGTGCTTCTGTCATGTCAGCCACTGGGCTGTGTGCCTGGCCGATATTTGGTTGCCAAAAGTCTCATCGAGTCTGCAATGTCTCGCTGGGGTATTCAGGAATATAAAATAGAGGGTTGTGCTAAAGGCTCTCAATTTGAATCCTTAACTTTATCCCATCCCTTTTATGATCGCCTAGTGCCTATTATTCTTGGTGAGCATGTTACAACTGATGCTGGCACAGGATGTGTCCATACCGCGCCTGATCATGGAGTGGATGATTTTATTGTTGCAGAAAAATACAATATCAGCACTCTTAATTACATTAACGATAATGGTGTATTTCGAGAAGATGTAGGTTTTTTTGCCGGTGAGCACGTCTACAAGGTTGATGAGCAGGTCGTAGATTTGTTAAAAGAAAAATCTCGACTTTTATCCAATATAAAAATTACCCATAGTTACGCACATTGCTGGCGAACTAAGACACCATTGATTTATCGTGCTACTCCGCAGTGGTTCATCAGTATGACTAAAAATAGGCTACTAGAAAAAGCAAAGAAAGCAGTTCCATTGGTTTCTTGGTATCCGGAATGGGGCGAGGCAAGAATTGATGGAATGCTAGAAAATAGTCCAGATTGGTGTATTTCACGTCAGCGAACCTGGGGTGTCCCTATTACATTGTTTGTGCATAAGCTGACTGGTGAGATACATCCTGATACAACACGTTTGATAGAGGTCATAGCATCTTCAGTAGAAAAAAATGGAATAGATTTTTGGTATGAAATGAATGCTGAAGACTTGCTTGGTGATCGAGCGAGCGAGTACATAAAAGTGAATGATACCTTAGATGTTTGGTTTGACTCGGGCATCACACATGCCGCGGTACTTGATGGCCGCAAAGAGTTACAGTTTCCAGCGGATCTCTATTTGGAGGGTTCCGATCAACATAGAGGCTGGTTTCAGTCATCGCTAAAAACTGCAATAGCCATCAAAAATTCCCCCCCTTACAAGGCAGTTCTGACACATGGTTTTGTTGTTGATTCTGATGGACGCAAGATGTCAAAATCTATTGGTAACGTGATGTCGCCGCAGCAGGTCATAAATGACCAGGGTGCTGATGTCCTTAGGCTTTGGGTGGCAGCTACAGATTGTAGTGGTGAAATGAATGTTTCCGATGAAATTTTGAAGCGAACGGGCGACTCATACCGAAGAATTCGCAATACGGCTCGTTTCCTTTTATCTAATTTAAGTGACTTTAATCCTCCGAAGCATTTAATGCGTATTGATGACATGCTGGAACTTGACCGATGGGCTTTAGATTCGACCCTAAGAATACATAAAGAAATTATAGCCGCATATGATGGTTACCAATTCCATCATATTTATCAGATATTACATAACTTTTGTGTTACGGATATGGGTGGTTTTTATCTAAATATTATTAAGGATCGCCAGTACACCTGCCAAGAAAACTCTATCGCAAGACGATCAGCGCAGACGGCTATATATTATATTCTAGAATTTTTTGTTCGTTGGATTGCTCCAATATTGAGTTTTACTGCAGAGGAAATATGGACCTTTATGCCAGGCGATAGAGAAGAATCTGTTTTCTTTGCTGAATGGAAAGACCTATCATTTGTCACTAAGGGGAAAATTACAGGCAGCGACTGGGAATTGATAATAGAAGCAAGAAGCGCTGTAAATAAAGTCTTAGAGGAAAAAAAGAAAGATGGTATCCAAAAATCACTTGAGGCTGAGGTCACGGTTTATGTAGATCAAAACCTACAGAAAGCTTTAGAAAAACTTGAGGATGAGTTGAGGTTTGTATTTATCACCTCTTCAGTCAAAATAAAATTACTGAATGATGCGAAAAATACTTCAGATCTAGTGTTAACTGAGATGAAGGGTCTTCAGGTTCACGCTGTAAAAACGAAACATAGAAAATGTGAACGCTGTTGGCATCATCGTGAGGACGTAGGGTCTCACAAGGAGCATATAGATATTTGCGGCCGTTGCTTTACCAATCTCGAAGAGCAGGGAGAGCGACGCTTGTATGCCTGATATAATTTTCATACTGTCAACCCTGATGACTGATTTACTTGGATCAACGTTATGACTTGGAATGTATGGCGTTGGTATATCCTTTCAGTTTCTGTGGCGATAATCGATCAGCTTACTAAGTATGCTGTTACTCAAAATTTTTTGTATGGAGCCCATGAAAATGTTTTCCCTGGGCTTAATCTTTTGTTGATTCATAATACGGGTGCAGCATTTAGCTTTCTGAGTGATGCAGGAGGCTGGCAGCGCTGGCTTTTTCTAACGATCTCATTAGTCGTAAGTATTGTCTTGGTGGTTTGGCTGTACCGATTAAAAAAGCCACAGTTTTTTTTGTCGCTGTCCTTAGCCTTAGTTTTAGGCGGCGCTATTGGCAATTTATATGATCGAATATTTTTAGGTTATGTAATTGATTTTATTGATTTTTACTACAAAAATTACCATTGGCCAGTATTTAATATTGCCGATACAAGCATCACAATAGGGGCAGTATTTTTAATTTTCGAGAGCTTAATGGTAAAAAAGCATAAATAGGTGATTTTATGGCTAAAGTTTCTAGTATTAAGCTACTTCCTGTTGGGCTAGGTACAAAAATAACACTACATTTTTCACTTTCTTTGGAGGATGGGTCACTAGTAGACTCTAACTTTGATTCAGATCCTGCTGTTTGTTTGTTTGGAGATGGTCAGTTGGTACAAGGATTCGAAGCCGCCTTGATTGGTTTAAATGCTGGTGATGAGGCAGTATTGACCATAAACCCTGAAGCTGGTTTTGGGCAACATAATCCAAATAATGTCCAAGAATTCCCTCGTAAGAATTTTTCTGATATTTTAGATATTGAACCTGGATTAATAATATCATTCGCTGATGCAAATGGGGCTGAGCTACCTGGAACAGTAGCAGATGTGGGTGAAAAAATAGTTGTAATAGATTTTAATCACCCTTTGGCTGGCCATGTCATTAGCTTTAAAGTGAAGATCCTTTCTGTTGAGCTGGCGGTGAAAAATTGATTGATATAAGGCTAGCTAACCCAAGAGGATTCTGTGCTGGTGTAGAAAGGGCTATCGAGATTGTTATTCGGGCTTTAAGTATCCATGGAGCTCCAATTTATGTTCGTCACGAAGTCGTACATAATAAGTCTGTGGTCAAAATGCTGCGTGCACAAGGCGCCATTTTTGTTGATGAAGTCGAAGATATTCCAGATAATGTGATTGTGATTTTCAGTGCTCATGGTGTATCCCAGAGCGTAAGGCAACAAGCTGATCAAAAAAATCTGAAAATTTTTGATGCAACGTGCCCTTTGGTCACAAAAGTTCATGCGCAGGTAGCTCGATCTAGTCTTGAAGGGTCTGATTGCATAATGATTGGACATCAGGGCCACCCCGAAGTTGAAGGCACAATGGGTCAATATTCTGATAGTGGCCACATTTACTTAGTGCAGAGTGAATCTGATGCATTGAGCCTGCAAGTAAGTAATCCAGATAAAATAATTTACGTGACACAAACGACTCTTTCTGTAGACGACACTGAGCAAATCATAGATATATTACGGGGACGTTTTCCTGCTATACAGGGACCAAGAACAGATGATATATGTTATGCGACTCAAAACAGACAAGATGCCGTCAAGCAACTCGCTCTTGAATGTCAATTGATTCTTGTTGTAGGTTCCCTCACCAGCTCTAATTCTAATCGACTAAAAGAATTGGCTGAGCATTGCGGCGTTGAAGCCTATCTAGTGGATAACGCCAAAGATATCTGCAAAGACTGGATACTGGGAAAAGAGATAGTTGGCGTTACAGCTGGAGCTTCAGCTCCAGAAGAGCTTGTTATAGAAGTTATTGATGCGCTGAGGCTAATTGGGGGAAATTCCCCAGTTGAGGTTTCTGGAGTCAAAGAAAATATTAAGTTCTCAATCCCCAAAGAGCTTCGTTAAAAACTCATATTAGAGTTAATCATAAATTGTAGGAACAGAGCCGCGCTTATGTGTAGTTTTTCTAAAGATAGCGATGATTGCATTAATAGTTGCCGCACTAACTGTTTTGCCCTCTAGAAAATCATCAATTTCGTCATAAGTAATTCCTAGCGCGGACTCATCTGACTTTTGCGGGGCAAGACATTCGAGATCTGCAGTTGGCGTCTTATTGACCAAGGCTAAAGGTGCACCTAGAAACTTAGCTATTTGTCGCACTTGTCTTTTACTAAGCCCAAATAGCGGCGCTAAGTCACAAGCGCCGTCTCCCCACTTTGTATAAAATCCAGTGATATTTTCAGCAGAATGATCGGTTCCAAGAACTAGTCCATTGAACAAGCCGGCGATCTCGTACTGCGCTGTCATGCGAATCCGCGCCTTAGTATTTCCCTTGACAAAATCTTCTTTCAAATCATGCCTATTGTATGTCGTATCGACATTTGCGGAGGCGGTAATTTCTTTATGGATGCTATCCACACTTGACTTGATATCAATAAGAATACTTTTGGAGGGAAGAATAAATGCTAAAGATTTTTTGGCATCTGCTTCGTCTGCCTGAATTCCATATGGAAGTCTTACAGCAATAAAAAAATACTTGGGGTCAAGATATTCTTTATTTAGCTGATCTATTGCTAATTGGGCTAGTTTTCCGCATGTCGTTGAATCAACCCCACCACTTATACCAAGAATTAAATGCGTTAAACCTGAATGAACGAGGGTTGATTTTATGAAGCTTATTCGTCGCTCTACTTCAAATTGAGGGTTAATATTTGGAATAACCTTCATTTGTTTGCAAATTTCATCGCAGCTGAATTGGTTGCTCATTTTTAGTACTCATTTTCCTCAATGGCAGAAGAAATCTTTAATCGAAAACACCAAAGGTAGCAGTGCTGAGCCAAGAATTCGCATCCAGATAATTTTCATCATTTTTGTGGCGTTCATTAAAAATATGACGAGAATCAAACCCAAGTGATGCTGATTTATCAAAAAGACCTGCGGAAAGGGTATTTGTCCAGCTTCTTGTTAGTGCTAGCGAAACATTTTGATATTGAAAGTTCCCGTTAGAGTCCAGAGCAGGATGATTAGGGTAATTTTGTGCAAGTAACTTGGCTGCATTAATAGAATGATCATGCATTTCCATGAGATGGTAAGCCTGAGCCATAACCGCAAGACCATCGGGAACAGCAGGTGTTAGCTGAAAATTTTCGATGACGTAACGACCTCTGTTTGCTGCAGCAAGATATGCCCCGCGGGTAAACAGGTAGTTAGCTGCATGAATTTCATGCCTTGCAAGAATATTTCTTAAATAAATCATTCGTTTTTGAGCATCTGGAGCGTACATGCTCTCTGGAAAACGATTTAGTAATTCGCTGAATGCGGAAAACGAATTTCGAGCTGACCCTGGATCACGTTTTGTTTCATCCAACGGAAGGAGCTTTCCAAACATTCCATCGCTTTCTACAAAAGAACATAGTCCTTTTAAGTAATAGGCATAGTCGACATTTTCATGTTGAGGGTGTAAGCGTATAAATCTTTCCCCAACGCTGATAGCGGAGCCATATTCCCCTGATTTAAAATGGGCGTATATCAGTTCAAGTTGTGCTTGCTCTGCAAAATCTCCAAATGGAAATTGGGCCTCAAGTTCATGCAGCTTCGTAACAGCTGTATTCCAATAACCACCCTCAAGATCATTCTGAATAGCTTCAAAGAAATCTTTTTCTGTGTACCCGGAAGTATCAAGTTTACTTGAAGCATTAGAGATGCCATTTACTGAGTTGAAGTAGGAGCATCCAGTTGCTAAAAAGCATGCACATAGTAACATTGGAAAAAAAAATCGCATGAGGGCCTGCATCCTGCGTTAATTTAAATTAAGCTTAAAGTGTTCTTTAGGCGACGCTATGTCTGTAAGATACCGTATTTAACCACAGCCTTGGCAGTATGCAAAATATCCATAACTGAGACTATATGTCAGACGCTATAAAATTAGAGCAAAGTGTACCTATATCATTCCGTGGAATGCGCTTAGATCAAGCAGCATCAGAATTGTTTAGTGATTTTTCAAGATCACGATTGCAAGTATGGATAAAAAAAGGTGATTTGTTGGTAGATGGAAATATATATCGGCCTAAAGATAAGCTTTTGGGTGGTGAATTGCTTTCCGTTAGTGTGATCTTGGAGCCAGAGGGGGAGTGGAAGTCAGAGGCTATCAGTCTGGATGTTATGTTTGAAGACGAAGATATAATCGTACTCAACAAGCCAGCCGGATTAGTTGTCCATCCAGCTGCTGGTAATTATACAGGGACCTTGCTTAATGGGCTTATATACCATGCTCCTGCTATTGCGAAAATTCCACGTGCCGGTATTGTGCATAGATTAGATAAAGACACTACGGGGCTTATGGTTGTTGCCAAAACATTAGAGGCTCATCATTCTTTAGTAAAGCAACTTCAAGCACGGACGGTATCTCGTCAATATCAGGCTGTTTCTCAAGGGGTCATGACAGGAGGGGGGACAGTTAGCAAACCTATGGGGAGACATCCGCAGGCTCGGACTAGAATGGCTGTTGTTAGTCATGGCGGAAAAGATGCAGTGACCCACTATAGAGTAATCGAAAGATTTACTCACCATACTCATATTAAGGTTAATTTGGAAACTGGTCGAACTCATCAAATACGAGTTCATATGGCAGATATTGGCTATCCATTAGTGGGTGATCCGGTATATGGCGGTCGCCTCAAATTACCTAAAGGCGCAACCTTAAATCTACAGTCAACTCTTAGGAGCTTTAAACGCCAAGCGTTACATGCTGCAAAATTAGGATTAATTCATCCAACCTCTAACGAGTATATAGAGTGGCATGTTCCTGTCCCGCAGGATTTTTCTACGCTACTAGGTGCTTTAAAAAATGAAGGTGGTAGCGAATGACCCTGGTGGCTTTTAAATTTTATTATTGGGAATTAAGTTGTCTTTAGAATGGAAATAATTACGCCAGATTGGCCGGCTCCAGAAAATATAGTTGCTGCGATTACTACTAGAGAAGGTGGCGTTTCTTTAGCCCCATGGGATACTTTGAACATTAGTTTTAACACAAAAGATAAACACCTATCTATTGAAAAAAATTGGCAATTATTATCGAAGGAGCTTAATTTGCCATCTCTTCCGCAGGTCCTGGATCAGGTGCATGGCATAGATATTGTAAGGGCCCATTCTGGGGGATCAAATGTAATCGGAGACGGATCATTTTCAGATCTACCCAAGACGGTTTGTGCTGTGACAACGGCAGATTGTCTGCCAATGCTAGTTTGCAATATACAGGGGACATTAGTTTGTGCTGTTCATGCAGGGTGGCGTGGTTTATCGACAGGGATAGTTAAAAATATAATAAGGCAACTTGCTGTTCTCCCTAGTGATCTGATGGTTTATCTCGGACCCGCCATCAGTCAAAAAAATTTTGAAGTAGGCTTCGAAGTTAAAAATATGTTTCTTAATAGCACTAGTAAACCATGCCTCAAAGAGAAATTTAATTCATGCTTTTTAAGAATTGAAAAGAAAGAAGAAAATGAAGTTGAAAAATGGCAAGCCGATTTATATGGGCTTGCAAAAATGGCTCTAAATGAAGTCGGTATTGCTAAGGTTTATGGCGGTGATTTTTGCACTTATGGCGACCCTGTGAGATTTTATTCTCATCGCCGCGATGGAGAAACTGGCAGGATGGCAAGCTTAATATGGATTTCCTGAATAATAATAAAAATATTTTTATTATATTGAGCTGAGAGTACTGGATGCCATTCTTGACTAAATGCTAATTACACTCTAAAGTTCGATTTTCTGTGAGAATACTCAATATTCTCACAAGCTGACTCCTTGTCAGTTTGCTAGGTAGGCGTAAACAGCGTTTGCTGGGCATCCAGAGCGGATTTGTTTACCCACGAGTCTGAGGCGCTGATAATTTTTCGGTTGCTATGTTTCACTAAACATAACTGTGATGTCACAGCAGTATTCTATTCGCGTTCTCTAGTGAGCTTATTTGGAGCAGATTTACTCATATTTGAGGATTTAAAAAGTGGAACTTTTGTCTGGTGGTGAAATAGTTGTTCGTGCTCTTAAAGATGCAGGTGTAAAGTATTTATGGGGTTACCCAGGCGGCGCAGCCCTTCATATTTACGATGCATTGTTTCAGCAGGAAGACGTCCAGCATATGCTTGTCCGGCACGAACAAGGTGCTGTTCACGCTGCTGATGGACACTCTCGTTCTACTGGTGATGTTGGAGCAGTTCTTGTTACATCCGGGCCAGGAGCCACTAACGCTATTACTGGTATTGCAACTGCCTATATGGACTCTATTCCAATGGTTGTAATATCTGGACAGGTACCTCGTGATAAAATTGGACAAGACGCTTTCCAGGAAACTGATATGGTTGGAATTTCCAGGCCTATAGTTAAGCATAGTTTTTTGGTCATGGATGCGTCAGAAATTGCAGTTGTCATTGCTAAAGCCTTTTATATTGCAAAAACAGGTCGACCAGGACCAGTTATTGTTGATATCCCTAAAGATGTAACAGCTCCAGACCACCGCATACCTTATGAATACCCAGAAAAAATTAAAATACGCTCTTATCACCCAACTACTAGAGGACATGCTGGCCAAGTCAAAAGAGCGGTAAAGACTTTATTGGCAGCTAAGCGTCCAGTTATTTATAGTGGCGGAGGGGCTATTTTGGGTGATGCCTCCACTGAACTAACGGAACTCACTAGGCTGTTAAATTTTCCTATAACAAACACTTTGATGGGCCTTGGCGCTTTTCCAGGAACTGATCCTCAATTTTTAGGTATGCTGGGAATGCATGGCACTGTAGAAGCAAATAATGCTATGCATGAGGCTGACGTTATTTTTGCAGTAGGTGCTCGCTTTGATGATCGGGTAACTAATACCCCAAGTAAATTCTGTCCATCCGCAAAAATAATACACATAGATGTAGATCCTACATCCATCTCTAAAACTGTAGCTATAGATATTCCAATTGTTGGTAACTGCAGTACCGTTTTAAGACAAATGGTTGATGAGATTAAGGCTAGCAAAGAGACTCCAGACCAAGATGCTCTTTCTCAATGGTGGTCCAAAATAAACGAATGGAGAGAACGCCATGGAATATATACTCAACCAAGACATGAGCCAAGTTCTGGTAATATCATCAAGCCGCAGGATGTTATAAGGAGCCTTTATAAGGCGACTAAAGGTGACGCTTTTATTACTTCAGATGTTGGTCAACATCAAATGTTCGCTGCGCAATATTATCTATTTGATAAACCTCGTCGCTGGATTAATTCAGGCGGCCTTGGAACAATGGGATTTGGTTTACCTGCAGCTATGGGTGTTCAATTAGCCCACCCTGATGCAATAGTAGCCTGTGTTACAGGTGAAGGAAGTATACAAATGTGTATTCAAGAGCTATCCACTTGTTTGCAATACGGACTTCCAGTCAAGATTATTAGCTTGAACAATCAAGCTCTTGGTATGGTGCGTCAATGGCAGGATATGCAATATAGCGGGCGCTATTCATCTAGTCTTTATGAGGACTCCCTGCCTGATTTTGTAAAGCTAGCAGAATCGTTTGGACATATAGGGATGCGAGTAACAAATTTTGATGAACTAGATGATAAAATGTCAGAGTGTTTCGCCTTAAAAGACCGCGTGGTCTTTATGGATATAAATGTTGACCGGAATGAACATGTGTACCCAATGCTTATTGCGCCAAATGGTTCGATGAAAGATATGAAGTTGAGCAAAACGGAGCGTACTTGATGAGACGTATAATTTCAGTATTAATGGAGAATGAGCCGGGAGCTTTATCTAGAGTGGTTGGGTTATTTTCACAAAGAGGCTATAACATAGATACGCTTACAGTGGCGCCGACTGATGACCAGACTTTGTCGAGATTAACAGTTACAACTCATGGAAGTGATAGCATAATTGAGCAAATTACCAAACATTTAAATAAATTAATAGATGTAGTAAAAGTTGTTGATCTAACAGAAGGCCCTCATATTGAGCGAGAGTTAATGTTAGTAAAAATTAAGGCTAATGAATCACAAAGAGCAGATATTAATCATTGTGTAGATGTTTTTCGTGGCCAGATCGTTGATGTTAACGTCAACACATGCACATTACAGGTTGTAGGCAGTAGCGATAAACTCGATGCATTTATAGAGGCTATTAATTACGCAGACATTCTTGAATTGGTTCGATCGGGCGTATCTGGTCTAGCGCGTGGTGAAAAAACTCTGAAGGTATAGCTGATTTATAGTATGATTTTCACAATTACTCCATAGAAATATAACTATTTCTTTATAAAAAATACAGGATAAAAACATGCAAGTTTCTTATGATAAAGATTGTAATCTCTCAATTATCCAGGGTATGAAGGTCTCAATTATCGGATATGGCTCACAAGGACATGCCCATGCCTTAAATCTGAAAGACTCAGGTGTGGAAGTTACAGTTGGTCTTCGTGATGGCTCAACGTCTGCTGCTAAAGCCGAAAAATCTGGACTGACTGTAAAGAGTGTTCCTGAGGCTGTTTCTGGTGCTGATCTAGTAATGATTCTTACACCAGATGAATTTCAGTCTCATTTATATAGGGATGAAATTGAGCCTAACCTCAAGAGAGGAGCTACCATGGCTTTTGCTCATGGCTTTGCAATTCACTATAACCAGGTGGTTCCACGCAAGGATCTGGATGTCATTATGATTGCACCTAAAGCACCCGGTCACACAGTGCGTAATGAGTTCACCAAAGGTGGAGGCATTCCTGATCTGGTCGCTATATATCAAGACGCCTCGGGTAAAGCAAGAGATGTTGCCATGTCTTATGCATCTGGTATAGGTGGTGGCAGAACAGGAATTATTGAAACTACATTTAAAGACGAAACGGAAACAGATTTATTTGGTGAGCAGGCAGTCCTTTGTGGTGGAGCAGTAGAGTTAGTGAAGGCTGGCTTTGAAACATTAGTCGAAGGCGGATATGCCCCTGAAATGGCTTATTTTGAGTGCCTGCATGAACTCAAATTAATTGTTGATTTGATGTACGAAGGCGGCATTGCCAATATGAATTATTCTATATCAAACAATGCTGAATATGGAGAGTATGTTACTGGTCCGGAAATCATTAATGATCAGTCTCGTGAGGCTATGCGAAATGCTTTAAAACGGATTCAAAATGGCGAATATGCAAAAATGTTTATCACGGAGGGAGCCATGAACTATCCCTCCATGACAGCATATCGTCGGAATAATGCAGAGCATCCTATCGAGAAAACCGGCGCCAAGTTACGTTCTATGATGCCATGGATTACAGCTAATCAGCTGGTTGATAAAGATAAAAACTAAGTATTTTGCAAAATTGCCTAGTTAACCGCGCCAAGGCGCGGTTTTTTTGCTTCATGCTTTGGTGTTTAATGTAATATAATTTTTAGGAATTTGAAGCTGTTGGTTGTCAGGCATAACGGCTGTGTAAAAAAGATAAACTAGACTTTATTATTATAGTGGAAGAACAAATCATGACTGATACTGAAGGCCAAAAAAATGAACCTAGCCCTAATAAATCATCTTCGGTAGCTGGGGGCGACGAAATTCCTGTCGAACAAATAAAGGCTAGGCATAAAGGGGTTTATCTCCTTCCAAATTTGTTCACTACTGGAGCTATGTTCTCTGGATTTTATGCAATCCTTGCAGCAATGGATGGAAAATTTGAGGCAGCTTCAATTGCAATTTTTATCGCAATGATTTTTGATGTGTTAGATGGAACTGTGGCACGTATGACAAACACATCAAGTGAGTTTGGCCTGCAATATGATAGCCTCTCTGATATGGTCTCTTTTGGCGTAGCACCTGCAGTGCTAGCTTTTAGCTGGATACTTAATGAGATAGGCAGGATCGGCTGGGCTGCCGCTTTTATTTACGCATCATGCGCAGCACTTAGACTTGCTCGATTTAACACTCAGGTTGATTCAACCACAAAAGGTTACTTTATTGGGATCCCAAGCCCTGCAGCCGCTGCGTTAATAGCTTCTATGATATGGTGTAGCTATGAAGCGGAGATAACAAATCAACTGGCATTTTTAGTGGCAGCAGTAACAGCTTTATCTGGGCTATTAATGGTGTCTAACCTTGATTATCGCAGCTTAAAAGAACTTGATCTTAAGGGAAGAGTTCCTTTTATTGTCAT
>Ga0308007_10000937_pt1 | contig 12919 bp, 27 predicted proteins | sample Neamet71_FD_203152 | JGI IMG/M metagenome (GOLD analysis project Ga0308007, IMG submission 203152) | Marine microbial communities from water near the shore, Antarctic Ocean - #71 | ecosystem: Environmental > Aquatic > Marine > Unclassified | place: Southern Ocean | collected 2014-06-07
TGCCTAAGTCATTTAAAGATGATAAGAAGCTATTCAATGCCGTACGTTCAGGTATGGGTCTTAAAGAATCATATACATATAGAAAGCACATTCAACTAGAATCAGTATCTGAGTCCAGAGAAGATTACATTAATGGTAATTTATTTGCAATTGGCGACATGGTTGTTGTTAAGGAATCAGACGAAGTAGGTACAGTATCACACCTCGGATCTAACTACATTATATTAAAAACTAATGACGGAAGATCGCTACGTAAGTGGATTGATACAGTGGAGAAAGTCGATGACTGATACAGTAGCTAATGCAGCACACAAGCGTCTAGATCGTATAGAAGAAAAGATAGACAAGTTAACGGATTTTATGGTGGCTATTGCACGAGTAGAAGAAAAGCAACTTGCTACTGAAGAAGAGATTAGACATATATTGAAACGTATGGAATACACTGAAGGTAAGATCGACCGTGTAGATATTAAATCAAATTCAAATGAAGTTAAAGTTGTTATCATATCCAGAATTTTCTGGGCTGTTATAATTGCAATTGTTGTTGGAGCCGTCACTATGAATAGTGCACCTAATCCAATTATAAAAACACCATTAAATCAATCCGCACCCAATGCGCAAGATAGAAATTAAGGAACCCACACATGAAGACATTCAAACAAATGATTGAAGCAGCAGATAAGGATGAAAAGGGCGATGGTGCAGAATACAAAGCATTCTTCGCTAAAGCATTAAAGAAGTTCGGAGCATCATCTATTGCTGATCTTAAAGGCGATAACAAGAAGAAGTTCTACGATTATGTAGACGCTAATTGGGAAGGTGATAACGAGAAAGACGAAGAAATGAGCATGTACAAGAAGTACGGCAAAGGTAAGAAAAAAGAATCAGTTAGTGAAGCTACTCATGAAAAATGGACTATTACTGTTAAGCAAAAGTTTAACGGTTTGAAGTTAAAAGATAGTGTAGAAGTAGTTGCTCGTGGAACTACTGAAGCGTTAAAGAAAGGTGCTAAGGCCCTTGGTGTTCCAGAAGCTTGGAAGCATGCCGGTGTATTAGACGTTAAAAAAGTAAAATAAGGAATACCAAAATGAATGCAAAATTTAAAAGAGCACCTGTTAACTGTAAACTAACTGAAGGCGGATTCGCTCATAAGGTTACAGGTGAATTGTTAATGTGTGGTAAGTTTACCAAAGCAGAATGTGATGAGTTTAATGGCGTAAAAGCTTCGAAAGCTAAAAAGTAATTACGGACTAAATTATGTCTCTATTTGATTCCCTTGATGCTAGTAACTTTGAATTGTTTGCAGGGAAATATTATAATAACCCGCAGTGTACATCTATAGAAGAGTTTCGAGAGGACCTTCTAAGATTCAAATATCTCAAGAAGTTATTCACGAGATATAATAAGAATCCAGATGATTTGCAGATTAGATTGATACTTAATCATATAATCGTATTATATAATGTTTTCGACGTTGAGTCGTGCACTGCCATGCTATTCCATAAAGTATCTAGTTCCTCATGGCCGGTTCTAGTTACTTTTATATCATTCTTGAACTATATGCCATACATACCGAACGTCGACGTTGAAGAAGACGAATACCTAAAAAACGAATTGAGTAAAATTTAATGAGCTTTTTATCTACTGCAGCAGATACAGTATACACATTTAGATTCCTAAAGCTTCTCGTGACACCTTGGGAAGATACACCTGCCTTTGGTTTAGGCATTATAGATAAGGAAGGAACTCCTTTACTTAAAGTTAAAGAATTAGACTCTGATCAGAAAGACGTATACACAATGTTTCATAGATTGGTATTTAAGATCAAGAGATTGATGAATAAAGTACCTGGTGGTAAATCTAAGATTGGTTCTTATGCAGCTGCATTGTGGCTAATTAAGGAAGAGACTAAGATGAATGAATCACAGATCCTTGAAGCGCTTGGTGATATTGATTTCGAACTAGAACTAGAAGATATCAATGAGTCTTATATCATTGGTGACAATCATGAATTGCTTCCTGGCGTATATACGTTAGTTAATAACATCATGCTACCATCTACTGGTGAAGAGATTGCAATGGCTGAATCAAAAGTTATTGCACATGGTAATGAAGAAATTGTTGGGTCTATCTTCGGTATGAATGTATACAACGTAGAGCATATTGCTACTAAGCAATTTGTACAAGTAACAGCAAGAGATCTAAGACGATGAGCGAACCTACTAACAAATCAGGCGGTGTTGCGCAGAAAGATAAACCTCTTGGTGGAGTCATCAAGAAGTACAAGGCTTTCACAGTACCATCTGAAACCTTCAATAAATTCAGCACAGGCCGTAATAAGTTTGAACGCTGGAGCAAGTATCTAGACCTAGCGGATTCAAATCAAAAAGCAATCCACGACTATGCTAGAAAGCAGCCAAACAATACAATAATCTTAAAGGACTCTACTACGGGTGCTATGAGATCTATTCGTAGACGTTCTGCAAAATAAATCAAATTAGCTGTTTACTTTTATCTGAATATACGCTATAATAGTACCATAATCTAGTAGAATATAAACAGCGGGAATTACATTATGGGAATAACATCAGGTCTTCAAATGCTGGCGATCGGTGGAATTATAACAGTAGCCGGTGCCGGTTATTGGTATTACACTGAATCGCAAAAGCGGATCAATAACTTGCAAGTCCAAGTGGCTCAATCAGATGCTGCTATGCAAATTCAATCGGAGTTCATCACAAAGCAATCAGAAGTCATTAGTAATATCAATGACAATATGACCTTGCTTCAAGATGTACAATCTGGTCTAGTAAAATCATCTCGTGAGAATGCTGCAGAAGTTAACGCTCTACGGAACAAGTTCAATGTCAGTTCGTCTGGCAAAGAACGTGATCTAGGTGTATTAGCTGCTGCAAAGCCTGCTCTCATTTCTAAGATTGTTAATAAAGCTACAAAAGCACTTGGTGCTGATGTACGTGAACTAACGTCTGAAGTAGTGATTGAAGATGTTGTCGTTACAGAAGAGGTAGCAGAATGAAGAAGTTAATTTTAGCTGCTGCTGCATTAAGTATGACAGCATGTTCAGTATTTCCTAAAGCACCTCCTGTGATAGCAATTGATTGTCCTATTCCAGAATATGATGATCCAACAATTGAATTCTTGAGTCCTGTACCTGTTGAATGGATGGATATGGAAATTGTTATCATCACTCCTGGTACTTCTGATGCAGAGTTCGAAAAGCTAGATGTAGAGGAACGAGTATATTTTGCAGTAACAGATAAAGGATATGAAGCTATGTCTATAAACTTTGCAGAATTAAAGAGATATATAAAGGACCAAAAGAATATTATTATTGCATACAAGACGTACTTTGAGGAAAAGAAATGAACGACATTTTAATTACTAAACGAGATGGTAATAAAGAAGGCTTTGAATTAGAGAAGATTCATAGGATCCTTGATTGGGCTTGTGAATTAATTTCTGGTGTATCTGTATCAGAAATTGAATTACGCTCTAACATTCAATTATATAACTCAATACCTTCTGATGAAATTCATGAATTATTGATTAAATCATCTTCAGAATTAATTTCAGAAGCAACACCTAATTATCAATTTGTAGCTGCTCGCTTAATCAATTACAAAATTCGTAAAGAAGTATTCGGTGGATATGTACCAAAGCATTTGTTTGAAGTTGTTAATGATAACATCGAGCGTGGTGTATATGATAAAGCTATATTAGATAGTTACACTCCTGCTGAATTTGATAAGATGGAAGACTTCATTAAGCATGACCGTGATAATACATTCACGTATGTTGGTATGGAACAATTCCGTGGTAAATATCTTGTACAGAATAGAAAGACTAAAGAGATATACGAGACACCGCAAATTTTGTATATGATGATATCAGCTACATTATTTCAAAATTACCCAAATGATACAAGGATGAAGTATGTTAAAGACTTTTACGATGCAGTTTCTCAATTCTACATTTCATTACCTACACCAATTATGGCTGGGGTTAGAACTCCTACTAGACAGTTCTCCTCTTGTGTGCTCATTGAATCCGGCGACTCCCTCGGTTCGATTAACGCAACGGCTACGTCTGTCGTTCGCTACATATCTAAGAAAGCTGGCATTGGTATCAATGCTGGCGGAATCCGTGGCATTGGCTCTAGGATTGGTGACGGTTCTGTTGTTCACACAGGCTTAATTCCATTCCTAAAATACTTTGCTGCTGCAGTTAAGTCCTGCAGTCAAGGTGGTGTTCGTGGTGGTGCCGCTACAGTATATTATCCTGTATGGCATTGGGAATTTGAAGACCTGATTGTATTAAAGAATAACAAGGGTACAGAAGAGAATCGTATTCGTAATTTAGATTATGGCGTACAATTCAATAAGCTAATGTATGAGCGTCTATTAACTGGCGGTAACATTACATTCTTCTCGCCTGATGAAGTACCTGATTTGTACAAAGCATTTTATGATGATCAAGATAAGTTTAAGGCTCTATATGAAAAGTATGAGAAATCTAGATCTGTACGTAAGAAGTCATTACCCGCACTAGAAGTATTCTCGTCATTTCTTACAGAGAGAAAAGAAACAGGCCGCATCTATCTACAGAATGTTGATCACGCAAATGATCATGGTTCATTCTTACCAGAAGTTGCACCTATTAAGCAGAGTAACTTATGCGCAGAGATTGCATTACCTACCAAACCACTAAAGCATGCAGACGACGAAGATGGTGAAATCAGTCTATGTACACTCAGTGCAATTAATTGGGGACTCATTTCAGACCCTGCCGATTTTGAAAAATACTGTGACTTGGCAGTTAGATCCCTCGATGAGCTCCTTGACTACCAAGATTATCCTGTCCCAGCAGCAATGGCTGGAACTATGCGTCGCAGACCATTGGGTGTCGGTATCATTAACCTTGCTTACTTTCTAGCAAAGCGTGGATTAAAGTATAACGATGATGCACTTGCTACTGTAGATGAATATGCAGAAGCATGGAGCTACTATCTTATCAAGGCATCTAACAACCTTGCTAAAGAGAAGGGTGCATGTCCTGCTTCTGATGAGACTAAGTATCATAGTGGTATTACTCCTCGTGATACGTATAAGCGCGAAGTAGATGAATTGGTTGCTTCTGTATCAAGAATGGATTGGAATGGTTTGCAGGATGATCTACGTGAACATGGAATTCGTAACTCTACCGTTATGGCATTGATGCCTGCAGAAACATCTGCACAAGTATCTAACTCTACTAATGGTATCGAGCCACCAAGAGCCTTTGTATCTTATAAGGGATCTAAAGATGGTATCATGGCTCAGGTAGTTCCAGGTTATCCTCGCCTAAAGAACAAATACGATCTCTTATGGGATCAAAAAGGACCAGATGGTTATCTTAAAATATGTGCAGTGTTACAGAAATATATAGATCAAGCCATCTCAGTTAATACGTCATACAACTCGGATCATTATGAAGATGGCAAGGTGCCTATGTCTGAAATGATGCGTGACCTTATTAATTTTTATAAATACGGCGGCAAACATCTATACTATTTTAATACTCATGATGGAGCAGGTGAAGAAGTTGATGAAGTAGATTGCGATTCATGCAAGATTTAATAAGGAAGAAATAAATGAGTGTGTATAAGCCAGCCAATGTGTCTCATCTTGAACGTAATATGTTCTTTGATGAGGCGGTAGACATTGCTCGATATGATGAAGTTAAGTACCCTACCTACGAGAAGCTAACTGATAAGATGTTAGGCTTCTTCTGGCGTCCATCTGAAGTTGACGTCACTAAAGATAAATCAGATTTCCGTGAACTTAATGATCACGAGCAGCATATCTTTACAGCAAATTTAAAGAGACAGATCCTTCTTGATAGTGTTCAAGGACGATCTCCTAACCTGGCACTATTACCAATATGCTCATTACCCGAGCTAGAAGTAATGATCGAGACCTGGTCTTTCTTTGAGACTATACACTCTCGATCATATACCCATATCATTCGTAACATTTACCCTAATCCTTCTATTGTATTTGATGAGATCAATAGCATATCTGAAATTCTTGATTGTGCTGATGATGTATCAAAGTACTATGATAATCTAATTAGATTAAACAGTGAAGCTGCTGCAGGAAATGTAGTTTCTACATATGACCATAAGAAAGCATTATGGCTGTGTCTTCATTCTATATACATACTGGAAGGCATTCGCTTTTATGTATCGTTCGCTTGCTCTTGGGCATTTGCTGAATTGAAGAAGATGGAAGGTAATGCTAAGATTATTAAATTAATCGCACGTGATGAGAACTTACACTTATCTTCATCTACTCAGATTATTCGTAATCTATTAAAAGAAGATGATGACTTCATTAAGATCCAGGAAGATTGTCGTGAAGAAGTTAATGCTATGTTTATATCAGCAATCGACCAAGAAAAAGTTTGGGTCGATTACCTTTTTGCTGGCGGATCAATGATTGGATTGAATAGCGTAATTCTTAAAGATTACGTTGAATGGATATCATCTAAGCGTATGAAGACACTAGGATATGTATCACCGTATCAGGTATCGCAAGCTAATCCGTTGCCATGGACTGAAAAGTGGATATCAGGATCACAAGTACAAGTAGCACCACAAGAGACAGAAATTTCCTCATACATTGTTGGAGGAGTAAAACAAGATGTCACAGATGACACATTAAAGGGATTAAGTTTATGATCGAGATTTATGCAAGGGAGACACCACCCTGCTCATACTGTATTGCAGCAGTTAAATTATGCGAGTCACAGGATTTAGAATATAAGAAGTTAGTATTAGATAGAGATTTTAGCATAGAGGATTTCAGTATGGAATTCTATAACGCAAGATCGTTTCCACAAATCAAAATAGACGGTGATGCTATTGGCGGGTTCGATGAACTTCGGCAAGCAGTATCAATTCAAGCGTCATTATCGAGTCTCAGCTTATGAAGTATAATATAATTTGCGAAGAGTGCGATACGGAATATGAAATTATAGATGATGACGACCTAGACATTGAACCAAACTATTGCCCGTACTGTAGTAAACCAGTAGAAGATCTGCCACCAACTGAAGTAGAAGATGAGTTGGAGTTATAAGGGCGAGGTCTACGACTTAGGTGAATCCACTCACAAGGATGTGTATGGGTTTGTATATGTAGTTACTAGTGTAGAGACAGGCAAGAAGTATATTGGTAAGAAGGTATTCTGGGCTAAGAAGACCAGGCAAGTAAAGGGTAAAAAGAAGAAGTACTTAGGTGAATCTGATTGGAAGTCTTATTACGGTTCATGTGAGTTACTTAATGAAGAGCGTGCTAATGGTGCGTTATTTGATAGAGAGATATTGATATTGTGTAAGTCTAAGGGCGAATGCAACTATGTAGAAATGCATATGCAAATGGCTCTCGATGTAATTCTTAAACCTGACGAGTACTATAACAGATTTGTGGGTGGTAAGATACATGCAAATCATGTGAAAAGTTTACAAATATAGGTTGTCTTCAGCCTAGTTATATGGTATAATATGTTATGAGTAAAGATAATATTGTAAAGTTTCCAGGCATTAAGCAGAACAAGCATCTGAATAAGCGTAATGAGATGGAAGCTACAATGCAAGAGATTGAAGAGTATGTTCAGTTCATGACTGATATGATTATCGAACAGATGATTATGGATGGTTATGATGCAGAAGATACTAAGTTGATAGATGACTTGACAGTAACCATCAATATGTTATGTGGAGCTATTTCTCGAGTAGAGAAGATCCCACACTTCACTCACGAGATACTAGATGCAATGCATATTGAGTTAACTGCTCTTCTTGAAGAAGAAGATTTTGAAGAATACGATGATGATGATAAACAGTAAATTGGAGAAGGCATATTATATTATTAGATTTTAATGGTGTTGTTATTGGGCAGATAGCTCAAGCTAACCTACAGAAGATTGAGATTACAGAAGACATTGTACGACACATTTGTCTAAACAACATCAGGATGTATAACAAGAAGTATCGTGATCAATATGGTGCTATGGTTATATGTACAGAAGGTTCTAAGAACTGGCGTAAAGTTTACTATCCAGAATATAAGTACAAACGTAAGGTTGATCGTAAGAAGTCTGATCTTGATTGGCATGCTGTATATGGTATGATCAATACTGTTGTAGAAGAGATGAACGAATTCCTTCCATGGTATGTTTTGAATGTAGATACTTGTGAAGCAGATGATGTTATTGCTCATATTACTCTTACAACTCAAGAGTTCGGTCAACATGAAGATGTAATGATTGTTTCTTCTGATAAGGATTTCCTTCAGTTGCAAGCAGGTAATACAAATGTACAACAGTTCAGTCCTATTGCTAAGAAGTTAATCAAGCAAGAAGATAAGTTCGATCTTCATGAACATATATGTGCAGGTGACTCTACAGATGGCGTACCTAACATAATGAGTGCAGATGATGTATTCGTTACTGGTACTAGACAGACTACTATGCGTAAGACTAAGATCGAAGAGTTCCGAGATCATTCTAAAATGACTGAAGAACAGCAACGTAATTATCAACGTAACAAAGTACTGATTGACCTAGAAGAGACTCCAACAGAGGTAGTAGATGCTATCTTACTAGAGTGGCACTCAAAGCGTAAGTCAGATGGATCAAGAACAATGAATTATCTTATTAAGAAACGCTGTCGTAATCTGATTGAATGTGTTTCTGACTTTGCTAATAAACACTAATATATAAATACCAACACACCACTCAACCGATACGGAGGCTCCTACCACTTTTTCCCCCTTAACAAATATAACAGGAGACACTCATGTCACCAGCCCATCTTGAACGATTAAGAAAAGACTCACGTGAATTATGTCATTATGAGAAGCACTTAGAGAAACAGGGTAATAGGATGTTGATGTATAAGATCAAGAGAAAACGGGAATATTTAGAGTCAAAGATTATGGATATAACAATGGAAGTAGCTTAGAATGCCAATGTACGATTACAAATGCAAGGATTGTGAAACAGTAACAACTGAGATGCGCAGAATTGCAGCACGACGAGACCCCTCCACATGCAAGTCGTGTGGAGGTAATGAGGTGTCTATCCAGTTAGGTATGCCTGCTGTATTGTACTCTGGAGTAGGATCTGTATATGGAACTACATCAGACGGCTGGAAGGATAGATTAAAAACAATCCAAAAGAATAATCCATTAGGTAACATTAACGCATAATGACTATTAAAAAAGCAGTTAAACTTAAACTAGAACACCTCGCTAAAATAGAACCAATGACTGATACACAGCGAGATGTATTTCAACAATATAAGAACGGCTACAATTTGGTATTGAATGGTTCTGCAGGTACAGGTAAGACATTTATTGCGATGGCGTTAGCTCTTGAAGAAGCACTTGATAGAGAGACGCCATACGAGAAGGTTATCATTGTACGGTCAATTGTACCTACAAGAGATATTGGTTTCCTACCAGGAGACGAGGAAGAGAAGAAGGATGTATACGCAGCACCTTACCGTGCTATATGCAAAGAGATTCTTCCTGGTCATGGTGATTCATGGGAACGGTTGGTAGAACAAGATGCAATTGAGTTTTTATCAACATCATTCATTCGGGGCATTACATTAAACAATGCAATTATCATTGTAGATGAAATGCAGAATATGACCGAGCATGAGTTGGATTCAATCATTACACGAGTGGGTCGTGATTGTAAGTTTGTTATGTGTGGTGATTACTATCAGTCGGATCTTAAAAAGTCAGACGAGAAGTATGGTATTATTAACTTCCTAGATATTCTACGAGAGTTAAAGAAATTTAGTGTGATTGAATTCAGTTGGCCAGACATTGTTCGTTCTGGATTGGTACGAGATTACATTATGACTAAAGAGATGAGAATTAAAAATGGCAAAGTTTAAGAGGTTTGAAGCGTCCAATAAGAAAAAGGACAAATTCAAATCAGTACAACGTGACGATAGTTTTCCTAAAATGAAGACTGCAACTAAATATAAAATGAAGTACACAAATGATGACGCAGAATTTTCAACACAATACTACCAATCTAGGGTATGATGATCTAACTGCAGAAACTCTTACTACCGGACGGACATACAAAACTCCTACCGGTAGTAATTATCCTTCTGTTACAACTGTATTATCAATCCTATCTAAGGAAGGTATTGATGCATGGAAGAAGCGAGTGGGTGTTGAAGAAGCTGCTAAGGTAGGTTTTCAAGCATCCAATCGTGGTACTGATGTGCATGATTGCCTTGAGAAGTATGTTGCAAATGATCCACAATTCAGTCGTGGTTATATGCCCCATATATTATCAGCCGTTAATAAGATCAAGCCAGTACTAGCAGAAAAGCTAGGAACTGTGTATGGACAGGAAGTCGCTCTCTATTCTGATCATCTGAAACTCGCGGGCCGAGTCGATATGGTAGCAGAGTGGGATGGAGTTATTTCAATCATTGATTGGAAGACCTCAAGGAAACAAAAAGAAACGAAGTGGATTACTAACTACTTCATACAAGAGTCATCCTATGCTATAATGTGGGAAGAGCGAACTGGGGTACCTATCACTCAGCTAGTCACTATTATAGCTTGCGACGATTCACCAGTACCTCAAGTGTTTATTGAACATAGAGATAATTGGACAGTTCAATTGATAGACACAATTAAGAGATACGAGAATGAGCCCCGATGACCCTATTGGATTTCTAGCAATATCCATTTTAATTAGTATAGTTTTATTAGCATTGAATTACGGAAGGAAGGATAACGAAGATGAGTGAAGAATTCAATTTTGATTTTGGTTTTACAGCAGTAGATGCAGATGAACTAGAAGTAGTACAAGCAAGTAAGAACCAGACTAAAACTGCGGCACATAACGCAGAGAAGTATGCTTCTGATCTAATAGCATTACGCAAAGCCATTCAACCTTTACTTAATAACCTACGAGCTAATCCTGAGAAAGATTATATCTTCTGGCCTGACCGCCTTGAGAAGGTAGACGCATTCGAAGCACATATAGACACAATCTGCGAGGCATGATATGAAACCAAGAAAGAACCCTGTAGCTAAGTTCGCTAGGAAAGTGAATAAAGCAGCTGTCCATAGAGACAAAACTAAATACGACCGAAAGAGGATCCCTAAAAAAGATCCTCTTTCCTTATATGCATATAACAAAATGTTCTAAGAACCCTGTACCCCTTCATCACGTAATGATGTATAATAGCTATATTGAATTGAGAACAACTGAGAGATTACATTATGATGACTTTAAAGCAAGCGTTCAACATTGCAGTAAACAAAGAAGAGAATCGTTATTCAGATGGTACTGTTAACTGGAACTACGTTGATGCAGATTGTGCAATGGATATGGATTTAGCTTCTAGCTACCAGTCTCCTGAGTCTGATAACTTCAAGGTAATCGATTGTGATGCATTTTACAACGAGTTTGATATATTAGCTGAGTTGTATGAGTCTAACCCATTTGAACCAACAGCATAGGATATTATTATGAATAACTTAGATATACAAGGTCAAATTCAACTTATCATGGCACGAGGCTTTGCTGCTTCAGAGATGGAGCGTTTCAGTAAAGAACGCGATGACCTCGAACGTGCTGTGATGTCTCTCTTTACTCATGCAAAAGAGTATCGTTTCATTGTACGTACCAACAAGGTTTCGTTCGAGCAGTTAGATGAATGGTCTAACGAGCGCGACATGGAAACTGAAGGCATGGACGATGCTCGTGCTTGGGCAGACTATCAGGCAATGAACTACTAGGAGAGAGATATGATTTCATCTAATAGAATGTGTATTGAAGAAGGTTGTAATGATCTAGGTGAACAAATGTATATACCTCGCTCTGATGGTACATTAGGCCGTCGTTCTAAATGTACAATGCATCGTGGTATAGAGAGATTGGAAAGGGAAGGTAGTTATAGATTGCTACGTAAAAGCTTCTGTGAAAATATTGATGGCCGTCTTGGATTCATTTGTACTTCTACTATTATATCACCAAGGTGGCAATTGGATGCAGATCATATTAACAATGATCATTCAGACAATCGCTCAGAGAATATACAAACTCTTTGTAAAACTTGCCATCCGATGAAGACAAAAACAGCTCAAGAAATAGCAAAAAAGATTAGAGAAGGTGTTGCCCTTTAGTTCAATTTGCTGTATAATGGCCGTATATTAATTAAGAAGAGTAAGAATTATGAACACTGAATCACGTTACGAAATGATCAAAGCAGCTGCAGAGAAGCTAGCCTTCCGTAAGAAAATGGCTGCACAAGGTTCTATATCTACTCGTCTACGTAAGGCAAAGAGCTGGGTTAACGAAGGTCTTGCTAAAGACATCGACAGTGTATACAATGATGCAGCTCTTAACAAGCTAGATGAAAACTATAACCAGTGGACTGACTCTGCATCTTATGCTAAGGCACACTACGGTGAGCGAGCAGAAGCAGTATCAAAGTATGACAAAGATTGGGATTAGGCGTTGACCTTTTACCAGAACTATAGTATAATAGCTATACAATATTAAATTAATGAGAAATAAAATTATGATGACTTTAGAAGATATGGTTCCACAACTACGAGATGGCTTATGTGAGGTTATCTTTAATAAGAAGAATGGTGATGAGCGAGTAATGACTTGTACATTAAATAGTTCTTTTATTCCAGAAGAGCACACTCCGAAAGGTACAAGTGCTAAGGTTCCTTCTACAGAGACGTTAGCAGTATTTGATGTTAATGCAGAAGGATGGCGTTCATTTCGCTTAGAGAATGTAACCAACTTTAAATACATTTAAGGTATATTATGAATAAGTCTCAACGTGGTCAAAGTGTAGATTC
>Ga0308007_10000941_pt1 | contig 12870 bp, 24 predicted proteins | sample Neamet71_FD_203152 | JGI IMG/M metagenome (GOLD analysis project Ga0308007, IMG submission 203152) | Marine microbial communities from water near the shore, Antarctic Ocean - #71 | ecosystem: Environmental > Aquatic > Marine > Unclassified | place: Southern Ocean | collected 2014-06-07
TCTCTAATTATCCTAACTAAATCAGATTTTTTCATATTTTTTCTCCTATCTTTTGTTTCCATATATAAATATCAAACCAATTGGTTAATTGTTATGCCCAGGGTATTGTAACTCCTGATACTGTATTAACTGCTATTCCAGTCATAAACCAAGGAACACTAGCTGCAGTTATTAATCCAGGCATAGTACCTGCGTTATTTGAGTTGCTTATTGGTGATGCAAACTGTTCCCAACCAGGATATGGAGAAGATGGAGGAATAGCAGCAAAAGCAGGTAACATTCCTAAAGCAAGTGTTGCTGCAAATGCAGTTACGGCTGATTTCATTATATTTATTCCCTGTGGAGAACTTGCAGGATTAAACTGTTCGTATGCACCTAAAAATATACCGAAGGCTGCAGATTTTGCAGCTTGTCCAGTTGTTGATGGTGGTATTGGATTACCGAAGCCAATAAAAAATGCGTCGGCCCAGGCGTTTGCAAAAGCAACTGCGTTTCCTGGGTGATTTGCTTCTATTCCTGATAGAGCTGATTGAAATGCGGGGGCTATAAATGGCATAATATTATAATGTGAAGTTTTGTGGACTCAAAAACGTTGAGAGTCTACTTTTAATTGATGAATAATCAGCTACGTTTATTGGGGGACCAGACGGTCCAACTGGTGTTGGGTGGGTTTCTGCTGCAAGTGCGTCACATAGTTCTTCTAATAATCCAAGTAAAGTATCACCCAAAACAACGGGTTCTACTGCATCTAGTCCTAAATATATTTCAGGACTATTTATCACAGTTATATCTGAAGAGTCAACATTGAAGGTACCATTTGTTGATATTCCTACACTTTCGTCAGATATCAACAATATTGAGTCTGTTCTTGCGTTAAATAGTAGTCTATCAGAGTTTATAACTACTTGTTGTCCTTCATATACACTTGGTGGTATTAATCCCATAACTTTTCTCCTATACTAAATTATCCCATGTTCCATGGTCTCTAGGTACTTTTGAAAACATTCCTGCTCCCGGATGGTATTCCCAATGCCATCGTTCTTTAGAAACTGCTCTAATAAATCCATATTGGTGCATATTTGCAACTAGCCACCTCCATGTTTTTGTTGTTACTATATATGGACTCTGACTTTTACCCATTCCTGTTTGTAGATCAAAAGCTTTACCGTTTTGGTGGTTTGAATATCCAGGTCCTGCAGTTAATGGTTTAAAATATCCAGTTTGCCTGGATTGTGCAGCAAAGCCATCTTCGAAAGTTCCAGCTGGTGTTTTTAATCCAGACTTTTTACCACCAACTGATGTACTTGCATTTTGCCGTCTAAGTGTTCGTTGTCCTGACGTCGACCAACCTGCTCCTGATTGTGCTTCCATTGGTCTAAATCCACTGTTTAATTTTATACTTACGCCATCCTTTGATGCTGCTTGTTTTACAGTTAGTATCTTATCAGCAAAGGCTTTATTTACTATTTTACCGTCAACAACAACACACATTATTGATTCAGTAAGTTTTCCTCTTCTATATGCGTCAAATGGTCCAATTTCCTCTAGTTCGTCTACAGCTGCAACAATATCTGCGTCTGGTGGTACCTCTGTTACTTTTTCTGGTTCTGGATCAGGACCATTTTCGGCTCCACCTCCACCTGAAGCAGCTTTTGCATCTACATTTCCACCTGGACTAGCTGCTCCACCAGTTGGAGTTTCTGGGGCGTCTGGTCCAGCTATTGCTTCTCTATTTGCAGCAGTTGCTCCAATTCCAGCAGCAGCGTAAGAATCAAAGTTTGTTGATGCTATATCTATAGGTAATTTTTGTGAACTACATAGAAATATTCCACTTGAATCTTCATTTATATTTTCAATATGATATGATCCTTCAGATGCGTGGCCATTAGATATTATAGTTATTGGATCACCATCATCTCCAGCAGATGACCAATCATTGGGTGTTGCTGGAGTAGAAACTGTACTTCCAAATCTTAGACTTTGACCCCATCTACCTTCATATATGATATCTCCCTCATATGGAAAAACTCTAGCAATTGGTTTTTCTACAAAAGTTTCACCAAAAGGAATATCGTCTGCTCCGCCCTTAGAATTACCAGTAAAACCCCTATAGTTTTTAGCCTTATCTCCATCAGGGGCATTTATATCATAACTTGAAGCTGGCAAACCATTGTGGTTAACATAGTGCCAAACATTTACAACTGACATATAGTATTTAGATTTACCCTCGTTTATTAATTGGGCAGATGTTGCAGGCGCAGTTATTAATAAAACAATTTCCCCAAGTAATGGGTATACTGAAGCATGTGCATTTATTGGGTTATACCATTGTAAGTTATCAACAGGTTGATTAAATTGCCTAACAAGTGGGCGAGCCATTACAGCACCTATAGTTCTTCTCCTATCAGCATTAAATGCTGGGTGAGATGGATCCATGATAACATCAACTACTTCAGCCGGTTCCATAACTTTAGTTACTATATCCTGTGCTGAAGAATTCTTTGCTCCCTGTGGATTAGGGTTATTTGGTTTATTTGACCTTACTCTTGGCATCTTCTTCCCATTCTATTTTCTGTGAAGCTTCTTTAACAGTATTTATTAACTGTTTCTTTTCATCATCAGATAAACTAAAATCTGATCCTTCTGCTTCTGTTCTAGTCATGGCTCTTTGTATTATACTGGCCATCTTTACTAGTTGGTCATCATTTTTTATACCAACATCAAGATAATCCTTGATTAAGGGTACAAGAATAGTTGCATCAGTTATATTCTTAACTAAAGGATGCAATTGAGCAATCAATGAATTTATCTGTTTTTCCTTCTTTTTTGAATTGGTATGTATTTCTTTTAATAAATCTGAAAAACTTTTACCATCAAATATTTCGTCTTGAAACATAATATATCTCCGCGTTTACTATAAATATCAGAGTCTTGGGAAAATAAAAAAGCCCGGAGATATTATCTCCAGGCTTAATTAACTATTTATGTTTTATCTACTATTTCTTGATAAAAAATGATGCTACTAATACTAGTACTACTAGTCCTGCAAAACCACCTTGACCAAATCCATTCACTAATGAAGTAAGATTTGCAATCACGTCCATTCCAAAGATTGATCCACCAGTTAATACGAACCATAAGATCGTTACTGGAAGAACTGCCATAAGAATTGTACCTAATCCGCCAAAGAATCCTGTAATATATTTAATTACGTTTTCCATTTTGTTTTCTCCTGTTTTTTAATTGTTAATAATTGTGTCGAGAGCATTTACCCATTATTGGGTATTAATTAAAATTTAAGACCAAACCCTATTGTAAGGTTTGTAGTCTTGTCTCCAGTATTATAAACCAATTTTGGGTCTACATAAATACTTTTATGGATTGTGAATAATCTACCTACACCAAGACTCAATGTCTCAGTATCTAATCCACTAGTTGAAGCGTATACGAAATAACCTTTTACAAAATATCTTGCATGTAAGTCATATGATACGTCAACTGTTGAATCTGCCTGTGAAACCGCTAAGCCAACCATCAACTTATCTGTTACACCGTAGCCTACAGTTGGGCTAACTGCCAACTCTGTCCATGCTACATTTGCTACGTCACCAGTACCAATGTACCAATCGCCTTTTGTTTGAGCTTGTGAACCTAAAATGGTTGCACATGCTAATACTACTGTTAAAATAATGTTTCTCATAATTTTCCTCTTTCTGTTTAATTTGCTTAGTTGAATGCTCTCTTCGTTTAAGACTTTATTGAATAACCTCCGTTATTCCAATAACCTTTATTTTTTGTAACCATTTGTTGTAACCGTGTATAAATATACATTATATACTAAAAATATGTTCCGTTTTCAAATCTTTTATATAAATCTTTAAAATCGACCTTTATGACATTGACCACCTTTGTTATATGTTGTGTTTTGGTGTTAGTCATTTCTCTAATTAAAATATATAGTGCTTTTTTATTAAATATTTCTATACTTTTTCTATCTTCAAATAACTTTAAAGTTGCATAAGCTATTTTTTTATCTCGTTGAGATTTGAATTTTTCTTCAATTTGTTTGTCATAATACAAGACAAAACTGTCCATGAACATATCTAGTCCTTCTCGTTTATCTTGTAATGCTTCTTCTGCTCCTAAATCTCGCTTTAGATCTATTACAGTTATAGGTGATTTATTTATTAATTCTTTATAATTTTTATTGTTATTTTGTATTAAATAATTTTTAGTTATTTGGCCAAAGTATGAAAATGCCTTACCTTTTCCAGGGGTAAACTTATTCATTTTTTCGATTAAAAAAGCTATTACTTCTTGTTGTACCTCACGTGTTCCACCATCAAAATAATAAAACTTAAATGTATGGATTATATTTTCAGATAACTTTTCAAATGGGTGCTTAATAAACTCGTTATATACCCTATTTTTTAACCGCATATTTTCTTCTATATTATATGCTATTATAGCCATTTCAGTTTCATCTGTAAAATATAGCTTCTTTTTTCGTGGTCGACCTCTTCTAGCAACAGCTGGTAAAAGAGCATCTTGCCGTTCTTTTTCTCTTAATATTTCTATATCTAAATAGAATTGTTCTACTGGACTAATCATTTTTTTTCAACTCCTCTAAAGACTGTATTGTTTCCTTTATGGCATTAAATACACTACCTACTTCATCGTCTGATTCAAATAGATTTTTTGAGTCTAAGTCTTGTATTTTTATAAGTATTTGGTCTAGTGAAGTACTATATCCTGATATCCAATCAGTAGCTTCTTCATTAGCGTCTTCTAATTTTTCTATCTTTATAAATAGGTTCCAATTAACGTAAACACTAATACAAATAATTAAAAATAATATTATGTTTAAAACCATTATCCTTCTCCAAATAAGTCTTTAAACATATCTTGTGCAGGAGATCCCTTGTCTACTGAAGATATACCAACCCTTTTTACACTAGGTTTTTGTTTAAATTTTTGTTTTGTATTAAAGGCAGATCTAATTGTGTCTTTATTCTTCCAGGATTCATATTCTATCCTAGATGCCATGTGATCTGCATGATGTAATACAATTGGTAAATTATTCCACAATGCTTTTTCCTTTCCCCATGGTTTAAGGTATGCGTCATTACTTGAATCATATACGCCATCATGTGTTAGTATACCTATCATTTCATTTTGAGAAAACTGAATTGCATAGTTAGAAAGCAACCAAATACTTCTATGTGGTACTGTCATGTTTTGTATGTTTGGATTTGGATCATAAATCTTACCTTGATTCTTTCTATGCCATTCACTTGGATTGGGTATGTAGTAATCATTAAATTCATCTCCAGCTTTTCCTAGGTCATGGTTAAGTGCACAAAACATAATTTCTTCTTTAGTATAACCCGACATATCTGCGCCCATTTCTTCCCACTGCACATATAGTCTTTCAGTACAATCCATAACTCTTAATACATGGTCAACATATCCACCAGCAAAACAGTTGTGGAAATGCTCGATACCTGATGCAGGTGCCATCATCATTCTATCACCTAAATCTTCGTATAGTGAAAGTAATTTTTCTTGCCTTTCACCTTTGAAATTGTCTTTAATTCTCTGTAAGAGATTATTCCAATTGTTTAATATTTGTTCTTCTGTTAAATTCATATTTTATTCTCCGTATAAACTAAATTTTTGTGGTTCTAGTGGGGATACTTCTACCTTATTTATAGAGTATATTTTACCGTCAAATGCAGCAAGATGATAATCTCTACAGCCTGTATTTTGGTAACACCACTCTAAACCTTCTGTAAGTGATTCAAATACAATATCATTTCTTCCAACTGGTTTCCACCGATCACCTGGTGGTACCCTTTCTAGTACTATTGTTTTTTCTTCTGAATATTCCATATTAGTCTTTTAATAAAAGTTTTAATTGATTGGTGTTGGATAATTTATCCTTAATCTTACCAAATGTTTCAGCAACAGAGTTTTGGTGGTATCCTATAGCATGAGCCATTCGTACACACATAATTTTAAACTCGTCACATGTCATTTCATTTGGTATTTTTAGTTCAATTGATTTTGCCTCTTTAGTTTCATTACCTCTTTTATATATTAAGAAGTCATAATTGTTTGAATCCATTTTCCTATTCTCTCTAATAATTTTATTGGTAAATATACCGATACAATAATAAAGGCAAAACATAAAACAAATGTAGCAATTGATAATACTATTATTGCGACTATAAGTTCTCTTAGTAATACTTTCATATATGTTAATATAATAAAAATATTTCAAACAGGAAAATCTGGGCTAATTTTTTTTGTATTTTAATAAATATTCTGAGCTATTAAATGTTCTAGGGAATTTTGCAGTGGCTACTTTTGAATGTAATTTAATTTCGCTTAAAATTGGTTTTTTATCTTTCTTCCACCTTAAAGTTTGTAACTTCCGTTTTAGTTTATGTAAATTTAAGGCTGCAATTGCCATCAGTTCAGTTTTTTGACCTTTTGTCATTCTTTTTGATGGTATACTTTTTTTAATGGGTGTTAATTCAAGGGTACCTTTTAATTTAGGTTGTTCTACTCCCTTATGATATACATTACCATCCTTATCAACATATACTCCCTTTAACGTCCAACCTCTAGGCTTATCTGATTTTATATATCCCATGTCAACTGGATCAACCAATTCACTAACACAATCAGAACAAGTTATAGCTATTGCTTCATCTCCACACCTTGACATTTGGCCACAGCGCTTACATTCCATATATTTATACATTGCACCTATTCTTTCGTTCCAATGGGTACCTTCTCTATATTCTACGTGATATTGTGGGGTTTCTTCGCTTGACATAACTTATTCTCTTTATATTATATTGTTTTCGTGTAAGACTTTAATTGCTCGTTTTACATTACCTTCTTTTATATATATATGGTTTTTCCGCATAAGTGTATCTGTTAAATGGTAGGATAGTGAATATATTTCATCCTTTGAATATTTTTCACCATATAATTCATATTTTTTGCCTATTTTTTCTTCATCATAGTGTAGCCCATCATTTCCATTTTGACCTATTACATTCATACGGGCTTCTAAGTCTTCCATATCATCAACAACTATATCTTGTTTTTCTATTTTCATTTGTTCACTAGATAATTTAGTCTTATGTCTTGCAATTAGTGATTCAGTTGATTGACTATATGGCTTATTAAATTCCATACCTTCTGGTACAGACGTTTTAACTGTTGGTTTTTTTATTTGCTCAAATGCAAAGTTTGCAGCTACAACCATTGCAATTGCTAATGGATCAAATACAAATACTATTAACAATAAGAACCAATTAACCACCTGATTCATATCTTGACCAGTAGTCTCTGCTAGATATTTTAGTGGACCCAATTCTCGTTCGTCTTCATTGGATATTTCTAAATCTAATATTCTAGAATCAAGAGACATAATAGAATCTTGAGTTGTTTCTAATTTTAAATTAAGTACATTTCTATCAGCAATAGTTTTATTTAATTCTGATTGTAGTGCTCGCCTAGAAGAACTAGATGTGGTTGTGATTAGTGTACCTGACTCTTTGTCTATATATTGTACCTGTGCTGGATTAGAAAGAGATATTCTTAGATCAGAAATTGATTTGTTTAGTTGTTCTTTTTCTATTTTAAGATCTGATTTATTTTCTTCAAATCTAGATTGTTTAATTTCTAAAACTGCCAGTGATTTATCTAAGAATTCTGACTTTGTTGCAGTTTCTTGGTATGCTCCAGATAAAAATCCATATATACCACCAGAAGTTATTAACATCAAAATAAATACAGCTATTGATAGATACGTTCTCAAAAATGAATTAATTGTATTCCAATACTGGTATAACAGGGATGCAACAACCAATTTTGCAAATTCAAGGGATCCAGCCATTATAATTACTTGCGTAGACGCTCCTGCAAACAGTTTACTTAGTCCAAAAACCGAGTAGAATGCTGCTGAGCCTGAAACCGCCAAAGCAGATAATGCTATTAATATTGGAAGTAATTTATCCTTCATACTCTAAGCTTACTCTATCGGCTGCCCTTTTTATTTGGTTTCTAATGGCAGTAGCTAATCTTTTAATTTCAACTGGGTTAGATAATCTCGGTGTTGATGCAACCGTTTCTAGTGTTAGTGCTAAATTTTCAGCAACTTCAAGGGCTTGTTCTACTTCTTGTTTAAATTTCATATTATTCTTTTGTGTTTTCTTTGATTTCAAAAATATAAGAATGGATTGTTATTTTATTATCCGAACTCTTATCTGTCCTATAGTCCTGGAGTGTGTTTCCTGACTCCAACATTACCCTCTTAAAGTTATCTAATAAGTTTTTATTTGACGAACACAATATTAACTTACCATTAAATACACTAACATTACACATATCATGACTAACGTTTGATTTCTGTATAACACCAGTTAAATCTAATTCTGTTTTGGGTATTTTATTTAATGAATCACCCTTAGATAGAGCAGTTATATAAATATCCAAAAGTTCTCGTGGGCAACTATCTATCCAGTCACTAAAATATTCTATATCATTATCAAACAAAATAAGCTTATCTTCTTCAGATATTAGAGTCCACAGGGTACCTGTTACAACATTTTCTACTTTTTCAATGTCTTGTACCATTTGATTCTGTTCGGCTTTACTCTTAAAGAACGTAATAAAATCAGCTATTCTACTATGAAAGGGTTCACTACCTAATGTTTCAATAGCTTCACTATCTAAGGTTGATAGGTATATATCCATATCACCAAGCATATTATCCCAAAATTTAGAATTAGGATCTAAAACTTGATCGATTGTCCAACTAGCAGTATTTTTTTTATTATCCATAGTAATATTATATTTATCCTCTTTCCTCCGAAGCTTAAACGGTTTGCTTCTTCTACCGTCGGGTCTGAGGACTTTATTAAGCCGCCATCGCCATTTCAACATGTTCGCCTGTTATTGCGTGATCTTCATTATATCCTTATCTCAATGTCAATATCCAAGTCATCCCCATTATATTCAATTGAATATAGTTTATCACCGAGGACCATATTATATCTAAATGAATATAGTCCGTTGAGTGGAGATGGAGGGAGTCGAACCCTCGTCCATTTGAGCAGCTAATATAACTACTAACGATCAATTATAAATATAGTTTTAAATCAAATTATTCTACTATTTGAGCATCTTTAATAGTTCTACACAGCATGAACTTATTATCACGCTTAAGTACGTGATCACAATTATATTGATCTCGCCATACTTGTAGTACCTTCATAAACGATCCTTGGTCTTCTTTAGGTATACCATAGTTTTTAGGATTACAATCATCCATAGATATTATTCTAACAACATGGTATAGCTCATTGCCATTGTAAATTAATTTATTGTACATAGATAACTACTAGTTTACTACTACCTTTTTCTTACGAGTTACAGTTTTAGCAACTGGTTTTTTAGTAGCATTTGTTGTACTAACCTTAGGTTTAGTTGTAGATTGATACTTTCTATTAGGTTTTCTACTATATGATTTCTTTGGTTTGTGTTCATCCAAAGCTTCCTTAAGAAATCTAACTATTGTTCTCTTATCTAAAATAGTATTCTTAAGATCTTTAATTTTATAACCCAACCATATTGAGGTACCTAAACCTCCGATAGCTAATCCAGCTAATCCATAAATAATGTTCATTGTTTCCATTTTTTTTCTCTTTTAATTATTATACATATCTGATACAGTCTCCATAAATCCAACTGGAGATCCAGCAGCATTTGATGTTGTACCTAATCTTTTTGAAATTTTAGCAGCTTCTTTAGCGTCTATTAGTGTTTCAATAAGCTTATTGCATTCAGAAAACGTTAAGTCGAATTCTTTACCTCCAATATTCAAGTTACCGATTACTGGTTGATTAGCTTCTCCCATAGCCATTAATCCAGGTTTACTTTTCCAAAAGATACTAGCCCATGTTGGACCGAACTTTGCGGGATTAAACTTACTTCTTTCTGGTCTGTTGTTGTTGTAATTTACTTTGTGTGCCATTGTTAAATGTTTTTGATTTGCCTACTCTATAAAGGATTTTCGGCTACCTCCTTGTATTTTAATGTGATTATATATTATTGCCGGGATTACTATCTTTCTCCTTATACAACTAATAAATCAATTATATAAAATATAATAAAAAAATATGACATAAAAAAATGTTTTTCACTTTATTTTTTTTAATTGTGAAATAAACTTTTCTTCTAATTCAAATGCATTAAATTCTATATCAAATAATTCACTACTAGAAATATCTCCAGACTTATATTCTTTCTTTCCTGTTTTAACCTCTAACCAAGCATCAATTAAATTGTGGAATAGTTTACTTAATTTACTCATTGTCCCATTCAATTCCGTCACTTATGGTAAATGACTCAGGTGTTTCAATATAATCAGTTGGATCATAGGATGTAGTGCCACCAGTAACAACTATGTGCTGTAATGATTTTCTTAATTTTTGCTTATTTCTTGTATTTATCCTATTCCAATGCTCAACTGTATCTAGATTTCGCCACGCCTCCCAAGCACTACTAGCAATTGCAAGGTCTGGATATTCCTCACCAATTATATTTCTTCCATACTGACCAATAAAAAACTGGCCTGATGGGGTTGTATCTAATTCTGCTCCAGGAAATCTTTTCTCTAATCTTTTTTTAGTTCTTTTGAACTTAGACATAAATGCCTCTTTTGAATCTATCATAACTTTTATTTTAATCTTTAAATAACTTTTGTAATTTTGACTGCTCGTTTTTTGTTAACTTATGGAACCACTCATTAAAATTTCCACCTGTTACATCCCGCATTTCAACAACTAATTGGTCGAAACCTTTTTCTCCAGAATAATCTCTTTCACCAACCCTTTGAATTGCTGTTTCTGATTTTGAATTCTTTATTAATTCCCTAGAAGAATGAGTACCACCAGAACGACGCCTAAATATTTCATCTGTGTCTGGGTTTCTTTCGTAAATATATGGAATATCTTCTTTTGATTTTACCCAATCACCCTTGTCTCTGTTTCTATTGTATTGTGAAACCAACCAATCAGATTTATCCGATCTCATTGACATATCATTTAAATCATGTATGCTTATTTTTTTGCTATCTTCTAATCTTGCAAATTCATCTTGTGATATAACTACCTGAACATAGTTACCATATGATACTTGGGGTATGTGGCAATGGTATTCTGTTATCTTACCGCTTACTGCCTCATCTTTTTTTATCCAAATTTGTATTTTCATAACCTTTCTCTTTTTTAGTTTTTACTATATTGTATGCTTCTTCTATTTTATCTCCAAAACTATAATAATGCTTTGTACCATCAAGGCTTTTAGAAACATTAATAACCTCATTCCATATACCTTCACGATGGGCTTGGTATAATATATCTTCTATTTTATCTGACATGTATTAAACTCCTCTATTAGTTTTACTAATACTGCACATTTTTCGTACTCCTCATATTTTATGAAATACTTTATAAGTTTATTTGCCATTTTTATAGGGTTTTTACTACCTAATTCTTCTTTCATACCTGTTATACCATACAACTTGAACAATTCGTATCCAGACTCCATAGCATCTCGCTGTACTGTTTCAAAAAAATCCGATAAATCAATCATATTTTCTCCATTATTGTCTTCATTAAATATACTCATTCTAATATAATTTCAATTGTCTCATTACTAGTGTAACCATCTGCAAAATTTACACTAGCTATTATTTTAACAGTATCTTCCTTCATTGAGCTGACTGGACCAAACATGGTATTTACTTCTCCACCTTCTGTTTGATATGTATTACTATTAATTGTTGGTACTTCAAAACCATTAAACCAATATACATATGCAGTATCTCTATTACTATATAAATAAATATCATTTTCTGGATTATTAAAATGAACTATATAGCCTAAAGTATCTCCAATATACCAATAGTGTGAACTTGTCCAATCAACGCTTGCAAGATTATAGCTATGTGATACAGTTGATACTGTTCCAGATATACGATGTAATGTTTGCCAATCATCAGATAATTCTAGATGATAAAATCCTGATGAGTCTATTGGTAAACCAACATCAAGGATAAACTCGTGACCTAGTGGTTCTGGTATATCTTGACTACAACCCAATAGGGTAAGTATTACTGATATGTATATTAGTCTATACATTATATAGTTGCAAACATTTTGTTTAATGATTTCGCAAGTGAAGCTAATTGATTTGTATCAATAAATGATGCATCTTTACCATACATCATAGTGAAATTATTTTTATCGACTCTATAATTACCACCACCAATAAAATAACTAAGAACCTTAATTCCTCTAGATCTCATGTTTTCAACTTGTTTGCGTGTATGATTGTATGCAGATTCTCCGTAGTATTGAATATTATTATTTTCAAAGTAAGGTTCTCCATCCGAGAAGTTTATAAAATAACTATCAACTCCATTTGATCCATCAACTATTTCATCTTGTATTGCTTCAAAACAGAGGCCTTCAGGAGTAGTACCAGGACATTGAATGTATTGGAATAAATTAGTTATCTTATTTATTTTATCTTTTCTACTATCATATGCTAAAAAGATTGCTGGAGTATTTTTGTTTCCAATGTATTCTGTACTCCTGTACGAAATAATAATATCAAGATTTTGCACCATGGATGCAGCCTTTGCAATAGCTACAGTTGCAATTTGAGATTTTCTCCATTTATCACCAGACATAGAACCACTAGCATCAACACTAATATGTACTACAGCTGGCTTAAATCTTTCTTCGAACACTTGGCTAAAAACACTTTGATATCCATAGCCTA
>Ga0308007_10000943_pt1 | contig 12848 bp, 9 predicted proteins | sample Neamet71_FD_203152 | JGI IMG/M metagenome (GOLD analysis project Ga0308007, IMG submission 203152) | Marine microbial communities from water near the shore, Antarctic Ocean - #71 | ecosystem: Environmental > Aquatic > Marine > Unclassified | place: Southern Ocean | collected 2014-06-07
ATCTGACTGAAGCTTCTAATTTAAAAGCAAATTATATTTCAAGCTCCTCTAATCAATATACCAAAAGTATTAGTAAACATTTTTCAGCTATTATTCGGGTAGAGACTGGATTTGATTGGAATTTTAGAAACGGTTGGGGTATATCATCCACTTTAAATAGAATTGATAAAGATGGTTTTGGACATCAGAACGGTTTAAAATTTAATGCAAATAAATCTTTTTAGATAAAAAATAATTTCACTTCAATTTCACTTCAGTCAGTTCTACTTTCTTCCTTTGTATAGTCTTTGTTCTACTATTTTTTCTTATAGTTCTTTTTCTAAATATTAAAAAAGTGAAATAAGTAAAGGATTGTGTGGTGCCCCCGCACGGAGTCGAACCGCGGACCTATTGATTACAAATCAATTGCTCTACCAGCTGAGCTACAAGGGCATTTTTTTGATGTCTGATTTTTAGTCGAAAAGATGAGTTAAATCAATCCAAAAAAAATTCTAATTATCATTTTTATTGTTACTGCGAACTTTCGATCATAGTCAATAGTAGTGAATTAATGACTGACTAGTTACAAATTAAATTCTTAGTTTAACCTAATTAGAACTGATATTTAATAGCTGATCATTTTTATTTTTTTAATTTTTAGCCATATGATGCTTGTTCATCTATTACTTAAAAAACAAAGCTTTAGATATTTATAGAGAGTTTTTACAAATCAATAAATTTATTTGAAAATTAAGCAATTAAAATATAAAGATCTTAGATAGAGCAATATAAAATCTAAAAAAATAAATGATAATAAGCTTTCATTCAAATGTATAAAAATTACTATCGAAGAGAAATTGACGGATTAAGAGCTGTAGCAATTTTACCAGTGATATTATATCACACGTTTTCCTTACCATTTGCTAATGCAGGCTTTTTGGGTGTTGATATTTTTTTTGTAATTAGTGGATTTTTAATAACAAATATACTTTTAAATGAATTGGTGCTTACAAAAAAAATTTCACTAACTAATTTTTATAACAGAAGAGTCCGACGAATTTTACCAACATTATTTTTAGTAACAATGGTGTCAATTTATCCAGCTTATAAACTATTGTTTCCCTTAACGTTTAAAGAATTTGGTCAAAGTTTGATGGGTGTCTCAACACTACTACCTAATTTATTTTTTTTATTGCAGGGAGGTTATTTTTCAGAACCCGAGGCTTTAAAACCTCTATTACATACCTGGAGTCTTGGTGTTGAAGAGCAATTCTACATTTTTTTCCCTTTATTCTTAATTATTTTTTGGAAGTTTCTAAAAAAAAAAACTTTAATTTTGATAATACTTTTATTTTTATTTTCATTGATATTGGCCAACGATCTCTCTCAAGGTTTATATGCTTCGGCAAACTTTTTGATACCAATTACAAGAATGTGGGAATTGTTTGCTGGCGCAATTATAAGTTATTATATTATTTTTATAAAAAAAAAAGATTTCAATATTTATACGAATAATACTTTTTCTTTAGCAGGAGCATTAGCTTTAATTTATTCTTTTATATTGTTCGATGAATCAACTCGTCACCCTAGTTTTTATACATTGATACCTGTTTTGGGTACATGCCTCATAATTTTATTTGCTACTAGTAAGACAATAGTAGGGAAAATATTATCACTCAAATATTTTGTTGGAGTAGGTTTAATTTCTTATTCACTTTATTTATGGCACTTTCCAATTTTTGCATTTGCTCGGCATTACAATTTTATGTATAATTCTCAAGACGGAAATTTCTATAATTTAAGTAACTATACTTATTTATCTCTAATCATAATAACATTTATTATTTCTTATTTCTCTTGGAAATTTGTAGAACAGCCATTTAGAAAAAAAAAAATTTCAAATAAAAATTTAATAAAAGTTATTTTACCGTGTTTTTTATTAATATTTATTTTGGGATACTTTATTAATTATAAAAATGGTATGAACGAAAGATTTTCTACAGAAGTTGTCAATTATCTCAATTACAATTACTCACAACCATCAAAAAAAATTTATTTCCCCTGTAGAGAATCGTTCTCAGATATGGTTTTAAGAAAAATTAATGGTAAAAAATATTCAATAAAGTCTTTTGAAGATTGTAGAATATTAGGTAACAAAGAATATAAACCCAATACAGTTTTAATGGGAGATAGTTTTACTCATTCTCTTTTGCTGCCTATAATTAATCATTCAAATAGAGAAAAAAAATCTATTTATTTCAATATAAATGCCTGCCCTAAATTTAAAGATCTTAGGAGTCCTGGTGATTGTTTAAATGCATTTAATACAATTATTAATAATCCTGATATTCATAATGTTATAGTTTTTTACAGATGGTCAGATAAATTTTACTCTGTTAATCAGGTAAATGGCGAATATTTTTGCAAGGAAATAAAATGTAAAAACATAGAAGAAGCAAAACTATTTATTGAAAAAGAAAAAAGTATTCAAAAAAACTTTAAAGAAATAATTAATTTATTAAACAAAAAAAATAAGAAAATAATTATTATTTATCCATTACCATTGATGGGTGTGGATGTCCCAAAATCTCTTGCTACAAAAGTTTTAAATAAAACAAAGCCTACTATTGAGATAGATTATCCAAATGATTTTACAAATATTAACACAAATGTTATAAAATTTTTTAATTCTTTAGAAGGAAATATAATAAAAGTGCACCCAGAGAAAATTTTTTGCAATACATTCAAAGCAAATAAGTGTGTGGCTAATTATAAAGAAAAAGTTTTTTTTTGGAACAAAACACACTTAAGTTTAGATGGTGGTATTATGCTATTTGAACAAATTATTAAAAAAACTAATCTATTTTAATAATCATAAAATGAAAAAATTATTATAAAGTGATTTATTTATTGTATATTAATCGACCTAAGTACTGAACGGCAAAAACATCATAAATTCTATTAAGAAATCTTTAGCTAATTAAGAATTTTTTTTTAAATAACTTAAGTGATGAAAAACTATAGCTGCACTATTTGATATATTTAAACTCTCTACTTCTTTGTTTATATCAATCTTAACTAAAAAATCTGTGTACTTGCCAGTATGCTCTCTCATCCCAAATCCTTCCGAACCAAATAAAAGAACATTTTTCCCTCCCCATTTCACCTCAGTAAAATTTTTATCTCCTTTAGCATCAAAACCATAAACCCAAAAATTTTTCTCCCTTAAATTTTTGAGTGTCGAATTAATATTGGAAACCTCAAATATATTTAAATACTCCATACAGCCACTTGCTGCCTTATACATTAGCTTACTATCTGAAGGGAATTGTCTTTCTTTAACTATTAAACCATCAATATCAAAAGACGTTGCACTTCTTATCAATGAACCAATATTTCTTGGATCGGTTACTTCATCAATACAAATAAATGTTAGGTTATTTTTTCCCTTTATAAATTCTTTCAATTCTGGCTGATCCAAATGCTCTACTTCAGCAATATAACCACCATGCATCATTTGATCTTTTGAAGTATACTTATCTAATTCTTTTTTGGATTTAAAAAAAACTTTAACATCTTCAAGTACATTTTTTTTTGGATTTTTTCTGTGAATATTTTTTTTACTTTCTTCAGTTAAGAATACCTTTAAAACCTTTCTTCTTGGATTTCTAAGTGCTTCAATTACAGCATGTTGTCCTACGATGAGAAAAGATGATTTATTCATAAATTTTGTTTGTTTTATAAGCTTTTTAGCATATTTTAACAGTAAATCTCGTGTTGCAATTGTATAATAAAAATATATAAAACGCTTGTTGTTTAAAGCTTTTATTGAGCAGGGGACACTTCCCCAATAAGGAGGGGTTCCAGAGCGGTCAAATGGGGCGGGCTGTAAACCCGTTGACTTCGGTCTTCGAAAGTTCGAATCTTTCCCCCTCCACCATTCAATAATTTTTTTTTATAACAATGGAGTGTTATTCTTGATGTTGTGCGGGTGTAGTTCAATGGTAGAACGCTAGCCTTCCAAGCTGGATGTAAGAGTTCGATTCTCTTTACCCGCTCCAAGAAAAAAGAAATTAATAATAAAACTAAACTGAGGTAAAAAGTAATGTCAAAAGAAAAGTTCGTAAGAAATAAACCACACTGTAACATTGGAACAATTGGTCATGTCGACCATGGTAAAACAACATTAACTGCTGCAATCACAAAAGTGTTATCAGAAACAGCTGGTTCAACTGCAACTTTTACTGCATACGATCAAATTGATAAAGCTCCTGAAGAAAAAGAAAGAGGAATTACAATTTCAACTGCACACGTTGAGTATGAAACTGAAAAAAGACATTATGCACACGTAGATTGCCCAGGTCACGCTGACTATGTAAAAAATATGATCACAGGTGCCGCTCAAATGGATGGAGCAATTTTAGTAGTTAACGCTGCTGATGGTCCTATGCCTCAAACTAGAGAACACATTCTTTTAGGAAGACAAGTTGGTATTCCTTCAATAGTTGTTTACTTAAATAAAGTTGATCAAGTAGATGATAAAGACATGATTGAACTTGTGGAAGAAGAAATTAGAGAACTTTTAACTTCTTACAAATATCCTGGCGAAACAACTCCAATTACAAAAGGTTCCGCTTTAGCTGCCGTTGAAGGTAGAGACGATGAAATTGGAAAAAATTCAATCGTAGAATTAATGAAAACTGTTGATGAATTTATTCCTCAACCAACTAGAGATGTTGACAAACCTTTCTTAATGCCTGTTGAGGATGTTTTCTCAATTTCGGGAAGAGGAACTGTAGCAACTGGTAGAATTGAATCTGGTGTTATTAAAACTGGTGAAGAAGTTGAAATCGTCGGTGTTACTGAAACTAAAAAATCAGTTTGTACTGGTGTTGAAATGTTTAGAAAACTTTTAGATTCTGGTGAAGCAGGGGATAATGTTGGTATTTTATTAAGAGGTGTTGAGCGAGATGATATTCAAAGAGGACAAGTTCTTTGTAAAGCTGGTTCAATTACTCCACATACCAAATTTGAAGCACAGGCTTATGTACTTAAAAAAGATGAAGGTGGAAGACATACACCTTTTTTTACTAAGTACAGACCTCAGTTTTATTTTAGAACAACGGACGTGACAGGTGAAGTAACGTTACCAGCTGGAACAGAAATGGTTATGCCTGGCGATGATGCCAAGTTCACTGTTACTTTAATTACTCCAATTGCAATGAGTGAAAAATTAAATTTTGCTATTCGTGAAGGTGGCAGAACTGTTGGAGCCGGAGTAGTAACTAAAATTATAGAGTAAACTTCTATAGGAGTGTAGCTCAATTGGTAGAGCGCCGGTCTCCAAAACCGGAGGCTGAGGGTTCGAGTCCCTCCGCTCCTGCCAATAAGCTAAACAGTATATTATGAAAAACCCAATAAAATTTATCCAGGAAGTTAAGCAAGAAGCCTTTAAGGTCTCTTGGCCTACCGGAAAAGAAACAATGCAAGGTGCACTAATGGTGTTTGCTATGGCGGTGATAATGTCAATTTTTTTTTTGCTTCTTGATCAAGTTCTTAAATTTTTATTGGAAATTTTACTAAAGGTAAGTATTTAATGAAAAATTGGTATATTGTTCAATCACATTCAAATTTTGAGAATAAAGTTGCTGGATTAATCAAAGAAGAAGCTGAAAAAGCTAACATTTCTGATAAAATTGAAGAAATTGTAGTTCCAACACATGATGTTACCGAAGTTAAAAGAGGAAAGAGAATTCAAAGAAAAAAGAAATATTTTCCAGGTTATGTTTTAATTAAAAGTGAGATGGATAATGATCTTTATCATTTAATTAAAAATTTAAAGAGAGTCAGTGGTTTTTTGGGTTCAAAAGGCATTCCAGTACCAGTCTCTGATAAAGAAATAGAAAAAATACTCGGTCAAATAAAAGATGGTGTTGCACAGCCAAAGTCTGGTATAGAATACAGCATTGGTGAAAAAGTTCAGGTTGTTGATGGTCCTTTTGCATCATTCAGTGGTATGGTTGAAGATATTGATGAAGAGAAATCAAGATTAAAAGTTTCAGTGTCAATATTTGGAAGACCAACTCCAGTTGATTTAGAATATAACCAAGTAGAGAAAGCAAGTTAATGGCAAAAGAAATTAGTGGATATATAAAATTACAAATAATGGGTGGGCAAGCTAATCCTGCTCCTCCAGTTGGACCAGCATTAGGTCAACGTGGAATTAATATAATGGAATTTTGTAAAGCTTTTAATGACAAGACTAAAGCATTTGCTGGAAAACCAATTCCAGTAATTATCACAGTCTATAAAGATAAAAAATTTGATTTTGAAATTAAGTCACCTCCAGCATCTCACTTTATTAAAGAGGCTGCAAAGTTAAAAAGTGGATCGAAAGAACCGGGCAGAGTTATTGCTGGATCAATTACAAAAAAACAAGCAGAAGAAATTGCAACACAAAAAATGAAAGATCTTAACGCTCATAGCTTGGAACAAGCAGTAAAAATTATTGCAGGCTCTGCAAGATCAATGGGTATAGAGGTTAAAGATTAATGACATCAAAAAGATTTAAAAAATTACCAGTAAAAACCAAAGACTTAGCTGCTGAAGTAATAGAAAAACTATTAGCTGATGTTAAAAAAAACTGTACTGCAAAATTTGATGAGTCAGTTGATTTAAGTTTTCAAATAAATAATAAGCAAAAAAAAGGTGAAGTTAATATTAGAACTGTTGTCAATTTACCAGGTGGAACTGGTAAAGTAGTAAAAGTTGCTGTTGTTTGTGAGGATGACAAAGCTCAAGAAGCTAAGGATGCTGGTGCAGACATAGTTGGTGGTGAAGAGTTTATTGAAAAAATTAAAGCAGGTGAATTAAATTTTGAAAAATTAATATCAACACCTGTTATGATGATAAAACTTTCAAAATTAGGAAAAATTTTAGGACCCAAGGGTTTAATGCCTAATCCAAAGCTTGGCTCTGTATCAGAAAACATAAAACAAGCTGTTACAGATGCTAAATCTGGTCAGGTTGAAATTAGAAATGATAAAGATGGAAATATTGGTGTTAGCATTGGCAAAAAGTCTTTTCACGATGATCAGTTATTAAAAAATTATCATGCAATTTTAGATACTCTAGAAAAAGAAAAAGGAAACAACACTTTAAAGGGTGATTTAATTAAACATACTTTTGTAACATCAAGTATGGGTGTTTCTTATAAAGTTAAATTAGGAAAAGTGATATAATTATGATGAACAAGGAACAAAAAAAGAGTTATATTAGTGAAATGGAAACACAGTTTCAAAATAATGAAGCTGTATTAGTTACTCATTACCAAGGTCTTACGATGACTCAGCTTGATGACCTAAGAGCACAGATGAGAGAACATGGAATTAAATTTAAAATTACTAAAAATAGAATCACCAAGTTAGCCCTAGAGAAAACAAAGTGCAAAGAGCTCTCTAATTTATTTACAGGAGCTACAGCTGTAGCATTTTCTAATGATGCGATCATGTCAGCAAGAATTTTATCAAAATTTGCTAAAACTAATGAAAACCTGAAACTTTTAGGTGGAATAATGGGTAGTGACGTTTTGGATCAAGCAGGAGTTCAAAATGTAGCCAATCTGCCAACACTTGATGAAGCTAGAGCAAATATTGTAGGAATTTTATCTGCCCCAGCATCAAAATTTGTAAGTATTTTACTTGCACGTTCTGAAAAAATGAGTAGTTTGTCCTCAGAAAATTCTTAAAAAACAACCTAAAGAGTAAATAAAATATGCCTGACTTAAATAAAATTATAGAAGATTTATCAAGTTTAACTGTGGTTGAAGCAGCTGAACTTTCAAAACAACTTGAAGAAAAATGGGGTGTTACAGCAATGGCTGCAGCAGCGCCAGCAGCAGCGGCAGGTGGAGCAGCTGAAGAAGCAAAAGATGATTTCACAGTTATGTTGATTTCAGCTGGAGATAAAAAAATTAATGTCATTAAAGAAGTTAGAGCAGCAACATCTTTGGGTCTTAAAGAAGCAAAAGATCTAGTTGAAGGTGCACCAAAAGAAGTAAAATCAGGTGTTAATAAAAAAGATGCTGATGAGCTTAAATCTAAATTAGAAGCAGCAGGCGCAAAAGTAGAACTTAAATAAATTAATTAGAAAGAACCAAATTACTGATTAATTATTAATCGGTAACTATTAATAAATGCAATTATCTTTTACTGAAAAGAAAAATATAAGAAAAAGTTTTGGCAAGCTTGCAGAAACTTTATCTATTCCAAATTTGATTGAAGTTCAAAAAAATTCTTATAAACAATTAACTGATTTTGATTCTGAAGCTGGAGATCTTTCAAAAGGTTTTGATAGGGTTTTTAAAAGTATTTTTCCAATTGAAGACTTAAATGATAAAGCAACATTAGAATATGTTTCTTATAGACTTGAAAAACCAAAATTTGATGAAGAAGAATGCATTCAAAGAGGGTTAACATTTTCATCAGCTCTTAAATGTACTTTGAGATTAGTTGTCTATGAAATAGATCAAGAGAACAATACAAAAGATATTTTGTCAGCAAAAGAACAAGAAGTTTATATGGGTGAAGTTCCTATGATGACTGAAAGTGGAACGTTTATTACCAATGGTGTTCAAAGAGTTGTAGTAAACCAAATGCACAGAAGTCCGGGAGTGTTTTTTGATCACGATAAAGGTAAATCTCATGCTAGCGGTAAGCTACTTTTTAATTGTAGAGTAATTCCAAATAGAGGTTCATGGTTAGATTTAGAATATGATGTTAAGGATTTTTTATATTTTAAGATAGACAGAAAGAAAAAAATATTTGCTTCAACCTTGCTAATGGCTCTAGGTTTAACAAAACCAGAAATAGCAGATGAATTTTATGGTAAAGAACAATATTCTTTTGATACCAAAACAAATAAGTGGAAAACAAAATTTAACCCAGAAAACTACAAAGCTAAAAACTTTTCAGAAGAAGTTATTGATATAAAAACTGGAAAAATAATTATTAAATTAGGTGATAAAATCAATTATTTGTCTGCTAAAAAACTTGCTACTGACGGTTTGAAGGACATATTAGTAAGTCAAGAGTCTCTTTATGGCAAGCATTTACACAGAGACGTGAAAGTTAGTGATGATGAAGAAGAAGGCACATTTGCTATTGGAACTGAACTGAATGACACTATTATTAAACAGATTTTAGAAGCAAACATCACTTCGATTGAGATTTCAATTACGAATTCAATTAATAAAGGCCCTTATTTACTTAATACAATTTTAAATGATAAAAATAATAATAAAAACGAAGCTATTACTGAAGTTTATAAAGTTTTAAGACCAGGCGAACCACCTACCAATGAGATTGCTACACAAATTTTTAATAATTTATTTTTTAGTTCTGACAGATATGATCTTTCAGATGTTGGTAGGGTTAAAATGAATTCAAGATTAGATTTAGAGTGTTCTGATAAAATTACAATTTTAAGAAATGAAGATATCATCGCAATTGTTCATAAAATGTTGGATCTTCGAGATGGCAAAGATGAAGTTGATGATATTGATCACCTTGGTAACAGAAGAGTTAGATCCGTTGGTGAACTAGTTGAAAATCAAGCCCGTATAGGTGTTTACAGAATGGAACGAGCTATTAAAGAAAAAATGACAACACTAGATGTTGAATCTGCAATGCCTCAAGATTTAATTAATGCCAAACCCTTAACAGTTTCTTTAAAAGATTTTTTTGCAAGTTCACAGCTTTCTCAATTCATGGATCAAACAAACCCATTATCTGAAATAACCCACAAAAGAAGAGTCTCAGCATTAGGACCGGGAGGTTTAACACGTGAAAGAGCTGGATTCGAAGTGCGTGATGTTCACCCAACTCATTACGGTAGAATTTGTCCAATTGAAACTCCTGAAGGTCCAAACATTGGATTAATCAATAGCCTGTCAACTTATGCTAAAATTAATAAATATGGCTTCATTGAAAGTCCATATAAAAAAGTTAAAAATGGAATTGTTGAAGATAACGTTGAATATCTGTCTGCAATGGAAGAAACAAAATATACAATTGCACAAGCTAATGCTAAACTTGATAAAAATGGGAAGATTACTGAAGAGTTAGTTCCTTGCAGGGAAAATTTGAATTTTGTTTTATCCAACCCTAATAATATAGATTATATTGATGTATCTCCAAAACAGCTAGTTTCTGTTGCTGCTTCTTTAATTCCTTTTTTGGAAAATGATGATGCTAACAGAGCATTGATGGGGTCAAATATGATGAGACAAGCAGTGCCTCTATTGAAGCCAGAGTCTCCTTTAGTTGGAACTGGGATCGAAAGTGACGTTGCTCTTGATTCAGGTGTTACTATAGTTGCAAAACGTGACGGTGCTGTTGATAAAATTGATGGTAAAAGAATCGTTGTTAAAGCAACTGATGAAACTGATTTTACAAAGTCAGCTGTTGATATTTATAATTTGCAAAAGTTTAAAAGATCTAACCAAAATACTTGCATTAACCAAAAACCTTTAGTTAGAGTAGGAGATAAGGTTCGTGCTGGAGATATTATTGCTGATGGACCATCTACTAAATTAGGTGAATTAGCTCTTGGAAAAAATGTTACAGTAGCATTTATGCCTTGGCAAGGTTATAACTTTGAGGATTCAATTTTAATATCTGAAAGATGTGTAACAGACGACGTATTTACATCCGTTCATATTGTTGAATATGATGTTATGGCCAGAGATACTAAATTAGGTGAAGAAGAAATTACTAGAGATATTCCTAATGTAAATGAAGAGTCATTAAAAAATTTAGATGAGTCAGGTATTGTTTATATTGGTGCAGAAGTTAAAGCTGGTGACATATTGGTAGGGAAAGTTACCCCTAAAGGTGACTCAGCATCAGGACCTGAGGAGAAATTATTACGTTCAATTTTTGGTGAAAAGGCAATTGATGTTACAGATACATCTTTGAGAATGTCTAGAGGTAGTAGTGGAACTATTGTAGATGTTAGAGTTTTTAACAGACATGGTATCGAAAAAGATGAGAGATCAATTACTATTGAGAGAGCTGAAATTGAGACTGTTCAACAAGACAAAATTGTGGAAGAAGAAATTTTAGAAAGAAGTATCAAACAAAGAGCTAACCAAATTTTTTCTGGCGCATCGTTAACAAAAAAAATTAAAGATTTTGATGTTGGTACTAAGTTAGACTTAGAAACTATTAATAAAATTAATATTAACGATGTCTTCAAAATTACAGTTGGAAATATTAATGATGAAGCAAGTGTTGCTCAACTAAAGGATCAATACAATACAGCTAAGCAAGATATTTTAGAGAGATTTGAAGATAAAGTGCTTAAAATCAGAAGTGGTGACGATTTGTTACCAAGTGTTATGAAGATGGTTAAAGTTTTTGTTGCGATTAAAAGAAGATTGAGACCTGGAGACAAAATGTCGGGGAGGCACGGAAACAAAGGTGTAGTTAGTAAAATTGTTCCTGTAGAAGATATGCCATATAGAGAAGATGGAAGACCTGTTGATATTGTACTAAATCCACTAGGAGTACCAAGTCGTATGAATGTTGGACAGATTTTGGAAACGCACCTTGGTTGGGCTTGTAAAGAATTTGGCGAAGAAGTTAAAAGGCTAGTAAATGAAAATAATAAAAAATTTGAAAAAACTTCAAAAATTTCATCATTTTTAACATCTGTTTATGGAAAAGAGGTCTTTGATGAAGGGATAGATAAATTAAATAAAACTGAATTTGCAGATTTATGTGAAAATTTGCAAAATGGTATTGCTATATCAACACCTGTATTTGATGGTGCTAAAGAAAAAGATGTTTCTGAAATGCTTGAGTTGGCGAAATTACCAACTTCTGGTCAGACAAATTTGTGGGATGGAAGAACTGGTGAAATGTTTGATAGACCTGTAACTGTTGGAATTATTTATATGCTGAAACTTCATCACCTTGTGGAAGATAAAATTCATGCTAGATCTACCGGCCCTTATAGTCTTGTTACTCAGCAGCCATTAGGTGGTAAAGCCCAATTAGGTGGACAAAGATTCGGTGAAATGGAAGTTTGGGCACTTGAGGCATATGGTGCATCATATACTTTGCAAGAAATTTTAACTGTCAAATCAGATGATGTTGCTGGAAGAGTTAAAGTTTACGAAACTATTGTTAAAGGTGAAGAAAATTTTGAGTCAGGAATACCTGAATCTTTCAATGTACTAGTTAAAGAAATTAAATCACTAGCACTTAATATAGAATTAAATTAAATATGAAAAAAGAATTAACTGATTTATTCAAAAACAGTGAAGTTTCTGAAGCACAAAATTTTAGTAGCATCAAGATTACATTAGCGAGTCCAGAAAAAATTAAGTCCTGGACTTATGGTGAGATTAAAAAGCCTGAAACTATAAATTATAGAACTTTTAGACCAGAAAAAGATGGGCTGTTCTGTGCTAGAATTTTTGGCCCGATAAAAGATTACGAATGTTTATGCGGTAAGTACAAAAGAATGAAATTCAGAGGAATTATTTGTGAAAAATGTGGCGTTGAAGTTACAAAGTCAAATGTGCGTAGAGAGAGAATGGGGCATATTAATTTGGCTACGCCAGTTGCCCACATTTGGTTCTTAAAATCTTTACCAAGTAGAATCTCTCTTGCTGTTGATATGAAACTTAAAGAAGTAGAGAGAGTTCTGTATTTTGAAAACTTTATAGTTACTGAACCTGGTTTAACTGGGCTTCAAAAAAATCAACTATTAAATGAAGAAGAATTAGCAAAATACCAAGATGAATTTGGTGAAGAATCATTCGAAGCTGGTATAGGCGCTGAAGCAATTTTATCGATCCTTAA
>Ga0308007_10000948_pt1 | contig 12815 bp, 12 predicted proteins | sample Neamet71_FD_203152 | JGI IMG/M metagenome (GOLD analysis project Ga0308007, IMG submission 203152) | Marine microbial communities from water near the shore, Antarctic Ocean - #71 | ecosystem: Environmental > Aquatic > Marine > Unclassified | place: Southern Ocean | collected 2014-06-07
TTAGATAACAGACCATTTAAAAAGAACATGAAAATGTTCTTTTTGGAGAAATTCTACAGCCTCAACGCCTCAGTATCATCAAGACTGTTGAGGGTAGGGCTATCTAAATCTGAAGCCAGCATGAAAAGCTCAGGCTGTGTTGTAAAAGAATTTTGCATATCTTATTTTATCAAAGTTTAGGTATTTATGATCGAGTGGTGCTGAGGTCTCATTGTTTTAATTTGATGCATTAAATCGATAATCAACGGGCTTTTAGTTCGTTTTTTTAACCCGTTCAGATAAATTAAACTAAATGTAAATTAGTTAACAACAGTCTTTTTTTCACTACGAAAATCTCTGTACTTTTAAACGTTCTGTTTTATTTTTTTATTAAAACCTCGTCTCACATTTCATTTAATGTATAATAATTCATTGTTGTTACTGTTGTTTACCATGCTTTTATAAGACTTGAATTAAAGGAAAAGGGTTATGTCTCAATGTGTATTGATTACCGGAGCCACGTCTGGTTTTGGATTAGCTGCTGCTGAACTTTTTGCTAAAAATGGCTGGCGTGTGATTTTAACGGGTCGTCGTGAAGAAAGGTTGAAAAACTTAGCCGATAAACTCTCTACTCACACTCAAGCACATTATTGTGCACTTGATGTTCGCGACAGTGATGCGGTCAAACTTGCGATAGAGACATTACCAGCAGAATTTAAAGACATCAGCGTGCTAATTAACAATGCAGGTTTAGCGTTAGGGCGAGAATCCAGTGTTGAGTCGAATCTAGACGATTGGCATACCATGATAGATACCAATGTCACGGGGTTAGTCAATGTAACTCATGCGGTATTACCCTCGTTAATGAAACAAGAAGCGGCCACGGTAATTAATCTTGCCTCTGTGGCGGCGCATTATCCTTATCCTGGTAGTCATGTTTATGGTGCTTCTAAAGCATTCGTGTCTCATTTTTCAAAGAATCTACGTTGTGATTTGTCTCAATATGGTGTGCGGGTAACCAGCTTAGAACCGGGTTTATCTGAAAGTGAATTTAGCTTGGTTCGTTTTAAGGGTGATCAACAAAAGACCGATGATATTTATAAAGGTGCAAATCCATTACAACCGACAGACATTGCTAACATGATGTATTGGATCGCTACTCAGCCAGCGCATATCAATATTAATACCATTGAGGTTATGCCCATTTCTCAATCTTGGAGTCGTCTCAATATTGAGAAAAAATAAAGTGATTGGAAAACTTATAACGGTTTATTGGTCTTGAGTCGATGTTAGATAGTTAGGTAGATAGACGCAATTTGGAACGTATTCCAAAATACTAGGTAATTCTCACACAGTGTTCACATATAACCCTACATTACTAACTAATATTATGTAGGGTTATATGACCTTTAATCATTTATCTAAACACAATTATCTCAATAAAGTGATTTGATTACCTTGAAAAGCGAATGGCATGTTCAACTCTTGGCAGGTGACAGAAGGTACAAACTCTATCTGCAGTTCATTTTTATTTGCACCTGCAAGCACGGCCAAAATTGCTCCATCTAATATTTCCTCTGCTTTCTTTAAACCAGAATAACAAAAAATTCGATTGTCACTTGTCATCACTTCAAAAGCTCTATTTATTAACCCTGTTGCTTTTGGTGCAAAATACCAATCGGCATCAAAAGGTAAACTAGGAAAAAGAAAAGTATTAAGCCCAATGACGCTGATCGATGGATTGACGTTATAAACGGTGGCCGACAGCGTCTCTTGTTCATTCATTGTTATTAAAGAAGCATTTGGATCTTGGAACCAATTACCTGCCATTGCACCAGCAACATCTCGCATATGGGTTTGACATGGAGGCAGACCAACGGCCAGTTCTTCTAACATGAACGAACCTAATTTATTTTTTAAATTTGATTGGATTGGTTCGACGAAATAATCAAGACCACATACTTGCTGTAGACGGTTTGGGATAATGGCTCTTACTAGTTCCTCTGTCCAATTATCTACTAGAGGAAAGCTGGCAATAATTGGCTCAATGTTATAACGGACTGGCCGTACATAGTTGTTAACCGGAAGGCTGGAATCAATCAAGCCAAAATCAAATGATGTACTACCGGGGCCACCGGCAACTCCTAGAATATCGCCAGCAACAACATCAATATCAACTTTTTTGACTCTGGCGGTATCAAGTTGTGCGGTATCCACTGGTTCTAATGAACCAATGGCATTCATAAGGGTAGGACTTAACCAACGAAGATGAAGTAAATAAACTTTAATATCTTCACAAGGACGAAGATGTAATGACCAATCGTTTTTCGATATATCCCATTCTACTGCAATAATTTCGCCATTAAAGGGTGCCATTACATTGGCCGCAATAGAGCCTTTAGAATAATCGTTTTTATCTAAAGGGTGAAAATTAAAATAGTTATGATGAACGGGTAAAGTGTGGCTAGGAGGACCGACTTCGCCAAGCGGAATGATCGCTTTTAAATTTTCATCATTGACTAATGTATGAGTAAAAAAATCTTTATTAATTGGACACGCTAGAGAACTAAAATCAATGGCAAAAGCCCGTTGGCTTAATAGCGTAATAGAGAACAGTATCAATATTAACTTAAGCATGGAAAACCTCATAAAGTTAAGTGTTATTGGAAAAAATATTTCACAGAATAGAGCAAAAATCAATCAAAACTTTGCTTGTTTAAAGACTAGTCTAATAATAGATTCGATCAATTAACAACCAAATCAAAAGTGAATATTGTTTTTGATGTTAGTTGGTATAATGTATTAGCACTCTAGGTATAGCGTTTCCTCGATGCATAGTTTCTCGATGACATGCTTCTAAATAAACAAATTCTTAGTGACGCTATAGAGCAGTAATTAATTAAAAGAGGGAAAGGAGTGACCGAGTTAACAGTAATGCTAGTAGACAATGAGCCAGCAAGGGCGGCCATTGTTGAACGGGCTATGTTAGATAATGGATATCGTGTTATTAGACGATTAGAGACAACTCAACACCTGACTCAGGCCGTTGCTGAATGTCAGCCAGATATTGTTATTATTGATATTGAATCTCCAGATCGTGACATGTTAGAAAATATGTCACGCCTTTCTAAAGATAATCCTAGACCTATTGTTATGTTTGCTGAAGAAGACGACAGCTCTCATATTGAAGCTGCTATTCGAGCGGGTGTGAGTGCTTATATTGTTGATGGAATGCAACCTAGCCGAGTCAAACCTATTTTACAGGTTGCCGTAGCAAGGTTTCGTGAGTTCCAAGCACTACGTACTGAGTTAGATTCCGTTAAATCTCAGTTAGAAGAAAGAAAGGTTATCGAAAAAGCAAAAGGGCTAATTATGAAACATCAACATTGTGATGAAGCCGCGGCTTATAAAGCATTGCGTAAGTTAGCCATGGATCGCAGCCAGCGTATGATTGATATAGCCAAAAATGTTATCTCTGTGATGGAATTAATGGGAGACTCAAAATGAATCAGTCAAACCTTAATAATAGCCACGCACATGTAAAGCTAGGTTTTATTCCACTGATTGATTGTGCGCCGTTTGTTATCGCCAAAGAAAAAGGCTTTTTCTTTGGGCAGGGCGTAAATGTCACACTAAGTAAAGAGGCTTCTTGGGCGAGTATTCGTGACAAGGTTGCTTTTCAGCTTTTGGATGGCGCGCACATGTTGGCGTCAATGCCGTTAGCTTCAACATTAGGTGTAGGCACAGTTAGAACAGCAATGCAGACCAGTTTTACTGTAAGCCATAACGGTAATGGTATTACAGTAGGTAATGGGCTTTATGAAAGAATGCAAGGTGTGGCAAATACGCCTGATGAACTGCGTAATGCTCAGGCCTTAAAGCGATTAATAGACAAAGAGCTCGACAGTATTTTTCGTTTTGCTATTGTTTATCCTTATTCTTCTCATAATTATCAGTTACGAGATTGGCTTGCAGGCGCAGGGATTGACCCCGATAAAGACGTACAAATTATTGTGGTGCCACCAACCAAAATGGTTGCGTACTTACAGCAAGGCGAGATTGATGGTTATTGTGTGGGCGAGCCTTGGAATAGCCTTGCCGTAGAGCAGGGTATCGGTCATATGCTTGTCACTGGGTATGAGATATGGGGCAATACGCCAGAAAAGGTATTGGGTGTAAACGCACAATGGGCTAATCAAAACCCAGAAATACACCATAGTATTATTAGAGCCTTAGACAAAGCTTGTAGTTGGGTACAAAACTCTGACAATACGAATGAGTTATTAGCTATTTTGAGTGAACCTGATTATTTAAATTGTACTGAAGAACAGCTGCGCTTTGGCTTTAGCGAAATAAAGCCAAAAGGTAAATTTGATTGGCCAATGGAAGCTTATCAAATATTTTCTGGGGTATCAGTGAATCATCCTTCTCCAAATTATGCTTTGTGGATTGTTAGCCAGATGTGGCGTTGGCAGCAGTTGGCGCGACCTGTTCGTCTTATTGATACAATCAATCAGGTTTATCGACAGGATATCTACTGCAATGCGCTAGATCGACAATTAGAACCATTACCAGCGTTTATGAATAGTGCTGAATTTGATGAGCAAAAATGGTTAAAAAGTGCACTTGAAGGACGCTTAAAAATCCACCCTCATGGAATTGAAAAAGGCGTCGTTTTTTAAATGCTCATTTCAAGAATATAGATTGTTAACTATTGGTGCGCATCACTTAAAGTGTGCACCTTTAAATGCATCAATTGTTTTTTTCTCTTATATCTTTCTAAAAAATCGTAACAAAAAAATTAAAAATCCTTATAAATCAATGCCAAATTTCTTTTGGCACGTTAACTGCTTTAACTTACGTAGAATGCAAATTAGTTTTATTTCCAACACTGTAAATGTTGATTGGAACAAAACAAAAATCATATCAAAGGTGATATGAAACATAAGGCAAAGGCGCCTAAAAACAAACAAAGAGTTTGTTTTTAGGCGCTTTTTTTTGTTTTTAGTGCATTTATTATGGAGTGTGAGTTTATGGTAGTTAATCGTTTGTTCAACAAAGTTATAGGTAAGTCGCTGCAATTTATTTTTATTGTCAGCTCTGTCGGCTTGTCTGGCGTAACGAGTGCAGAGATTGGGGCGCCAGAAAAAGAAGATCTTAAATTTGGTTTTATTAAACTAACGGATATGGCGTCTTTAGCGATTGCTTATGAAAATGGCTACTTTGAAGACGAAGATTTATTTGTCACGCTAGAAGCTCAAGCTAACTGGAAAGTATTGTTAGACAGAGTGATTGATGGGCAATTGGATGGCGCTCATATGTTAGCAGGCCAACCAATAGCCGCAACCATTGGTTATGGTACTAAGTCAGACATTATTACTGCACTTAGCATGGATTTGAATGGTAATGCGATTACGGTCTCGAATGCTGTTTGGGACAAAATGAAAGGTAATATACCAAAATCAGCAGACGGTAAACCAATACACCCTATTAGCGCGAGTGCACTTAAACCTGTAGTAGAAAGTTATAAGGATGAAGGTAAGCCATTTAATATGGGCATGGTGTTTCCGGTATCGACCCACAACTATGAGCTGAGATATTGGTTGGCCGCTGGTGGCCTTCACCCAGGTTACTACGCACCGACTAAAGGCGATACCAGCGGACAACTTTCAGCCGACGTTTTGTTATCCGTCACTCCTCCGCCACAAATGCCGTCCACCATGGAAGCGGGCACAATCGATGGGTATTGTGTTGGCGAGCCTTGGAATCAACAAGCTGTGTTTAAAGATATCGGTGTCCCCGTCATCACTGACTACGATATTTGGAAAAACAACCCAGAAAAAGTATTTGGTGTTAACAAAGAGTGGGCGGAAAAATACCCTAATACTCACCTTCGTGTAGTCAAAGCCTTGATTCGTTCGGCTAAATGGTTAGACGAAAACAACAATGCCAATCGTGCTGCCAGTGTTGATATTTTGTCTCGCAGTGAATACGTAGGTGCTGATTACAACGTTATTGCAAACAGCATGATAGGGACTTTCGAATACGAAAAAGGCGACAAACGCCCTGCGCCTGACTTTAACGTCTTCTTTCGATATAACGCTACTTACCCTTACTACAGTGATGCTATTTGGTATCTAACGCAAATGCGTCGTTGGGGACAAATCGGAGAACAAAAACCTGACTCTTGGTACATGGATATTGCTAAGAAAGTGTATCGTCCTGATATTTATGCCATTGCCGCTAAAGAGCTTATCGCTGAAGGTAAAATCGCTGCTAATGAATTTCCAGATTTTGCGACAGAAACCGGCTTTAAACCTGCGGGTAGCGAGTTTATTGATGGTGTTACTTACGATGGTCGTCAGCCAAATTCCTACCTAGATAGCTTCGAAATTGGTTTGAAAGGAAATGAGACGCCCGAATAATCGTATAAAAACTCATGAAAGGCAGTGTATATCGCTGCCTACATTAAATCTTACATTGCATTGGTATAGGCGAACGATCATATGATTAGCTCCATAGGAGTAAAAATAAACCATCTGAAACAAGTTGATTCAAAAACGGTTTTAGAGTGGTTCTCAAAAATTTCTTTTAAAAGTCTACTTTTTCCTTTATTGGGAACACTCATTTTTTTAATGTTATGGCATGTAGGTGCTGCTCGTGTAAATACGTCTTTGGGTACATTTCCAGGCCCCGTTATTGTTTATGAACAATGGCAAAGTTTGGTTGCTGACCATGATCGTGAGCGTAATAAAGAAACGGCGTTTTATGAGCGTCAAGACGTGCGTAATGCAAAGAAACTGGCTCAAGATGCCAACTATGTATCGAAAGTTCGTCCTTACACCGGCAAACCCACTTTTTTTGATCAAATATTCACAAGTTTATACACGGTATTGGCCGGCTTTATATTGGCGTCTGTTATCGCCATTCCTCTTGGTATCATCATTGGCCTTAATAGCTCGGTGTACAGTGCTTTAAATCCTATCATTCAAATTTTCAAACCGGTTTCTCCGCTTGCTTGGCTACCGCTGGTTACTATGGTGGTGAGTGCGTCGTATGTCAGTGACAACCCTATGTTTTCTAAATCTTTTCTCACTTCTATGTTTACCGTGACTTTATGTTGTATGTGGCCAACCTTAATTAATACAGCGGTTGGCGTCGCTGCGATTGACAAAGATCTTCTAAATGTTTCTAAAGTACTGCAATTAAAGTGGGTCACACATGTGAAAAAAATCGTTATTCCCTCTTCTATTCCAATGATGTTTACCGGTTTACGTTTGTCTTTGGGGATTGCGTGGATGGTGTTGATTGCCGCAGAAATGCTGGCTCAAAACCCAGGGTTAGGAAAGTTTGTTTGGGATGAGTTCCAAAACGGCAGTTCTAATTCACTAGGGCGAATTATGGTCGCTGTTCTAATGATTGGTTTTATTGGTTTTATGTTAGATCGCGCCATGCTGGCTTTTCAACGTTATGCCTCTTGGGATAAGTCTCAAGTACTTAGATAGGAATAATTCATCATGACAACACACTTAGATATTAGTCAGGTCTCTATTGAGTTTCCGACCCCAAAAGGGCCTTTTAAAGCGTTGGATGAAGTGTCTTTGAAAATAGACAAAGGAGAGTTTGTTTCACTTATTGGCCATTCAGGTTGTGGTAAGTCAACGGTATTGAATATTGTTGCAGGCTTATACGACGCGACAGTAGGGGGCGTTGTATTAGACGGTAAAGAAGTTCGCGGCCCGGGGCCAGAGCGTGCGGTTGTTTTTCAGAATCATTCGTTATTGCCATGGTTGACGGCGTATCAAAACGTGGAATTAGCCGTAAAACAAGTGTTTGGCGGTAAAAAAAGCAAGCAAGAAATGGTTGATTGGATTGAGCACAATCTTGAACTTGTGCACATGGGACACGCTAAAGATAAACGTCCAGATGAGTTATCGGGTGGTATGAAACAACGAGTAGGTATCGCCAGAGCATTAGCAATGGAGCCCAGTGTGCTACTAATGGATGAGCCTTTTGGCGCACTTGATGCGTTAACGCGAGCGCATTTGCAAGACTCGTTAATGGAGATACAAAAAACACTCAATAACACGGTTATCATGATTACGCATGATGTTGATGAAGCGGTACTTTTATCTGATCGTATTGTGATGATGACTAATGGCCCAGCCGCGAAAGTTGGTGAAATTTTAAACATTGACTTAGAGCGTCCACGCGACCGGCTTGCTTTGGCTAATAACCCAAAATACGTTGATTATCGTGCTCAAGTATTAGCTTTCTTATATGAGAAACAGAGAAAAGTTGAACCCATTGTCTCTGTGCAAGAAACAGCGAAGAAAACAGACGCTACCTTGGCTCAATCAACACGTGAAGCGTCATAAGGCTATGTCGATAATGATAGCAGCGAAACGTAAAAGCATAATTATTATTGGTGCCGGTATGGCTGGCAGTAAGCTGGCTAGTGCGTTGCTGGAACGTAATGGCAGTGACTACGACATCACCCTTATTGGTGAAGAAGCACAGGCTGGCTATAACCGTATAATGCTGTCTTCTTTATTGGCTAACGAAATAACAGAAAAAGATATGGCGTTAGTAGATACGCAAGCAATGACAAATGACGGAGTCACCGTTATTACCAATGACCCTGTTGTCGAAGTATGTACACAACAACGGCAGGTAAAGTTAGCAAGTAACCAAATAATTATTTACGACAAGCTGATCTTTGCCACAGGCTCAAGAGCAAGTATGTTACCTATTGAGGGGTGTGACGCGACGAATGTGATGGGTTTTCGGAATTGGCAAGACGTACAAGCTATGGCTGAGTTACCCGAAAAATCAAGTGTGTGCGTTATTGGTGGTGGATTGCTGGGTTTAGAAGCAGCGGTAGGGTTAATAAAACGAGGTCATAACGTTGTGCTCGTGCATCGATCCGAACATATATTAAATCGCCAACTTGATGTAGCCGCTGCCAACTTATTACAAAAAACATTAGAAGATAGAGGTGTAGAATTTCGATTAGGGTTTGCTCCTACTAAATTATTAGTGACTCAGCCAGCGGCAAAAAGTAATGCAATAAAAGTACACTCCGTATGTCTTGCTTCAGGAGAGATGATTTCTACGTCATTGGTCATCATGGCGACAGGCATCACTCCAGAAGTAACCTTAGCGAATAAAGCCGGATTGGATATTGGTCGAGCGATTACCGTTAATCGTTTTATGGAAAGCTCTATCGAAAATATTTACGCACTAGGTGAATGTTGTGAATTTGAGGGTAATACGTTTGGTTTAGTTGCCCCAATTTGGCAACAACTAGACACGTTAATAAATCGAATTAATGGTGTTGATTCTGGCTTTAATGTAGAACCTATTCCAACAAAATTAAAAGTATCTGGAATCAATCTATTTTCAGTAGGGGACATTAACCCCCAAGGCAATGCTCACTGCATTACCTTTATGGATAGCGCGCAAAACTCTTATCGCAAGTTAGTAGTCAACGACGGCAAACTAACGGCTGCAATTCTCTATGGCAACGTCGCCGATGGTAGTTGGTACTTCCAGCTAATTCAAAATAAAACTCATATTAGAGACCAGCTTGATCAATTGGTTTTTGGTGAGGCGTATTGCCAAATTAAAAACGACCAAGTTAAGGCAAACAACATCAAAGTCGCTTGATTGAAACGTAAAAAGTAAACATGAATGATCCTAAAAGCAGGCGTAATTTTGTCTTCTGTATTGAGGGATGTTGTTCTGGGCAGGGGAAATAATGATGAATATACAATCGAAAAAAGTGCTTATGCAAGCAGGTAACAAACCACATTTAGTCATTGTGGGAAATGGCATGGTAGGACACCATTTTGTTGAGCAATGCATAGAGAACTCCGGACATGCAACCTTCCAAATTAGTGTAATCGGTGAAGAACCTCATTTAGCGTACGATAGAGTACACCTTAGTGAATACTTTACAGGCAAAGGCGCAGCGGATTTAGCGTTAACGGACGGCGCATTATACGACGCTAACGACGTGCGTTATTTTACCAATACTAAAGTCACTAAGATCGATACAAGCAATCAATGTTTACATACCGCAGACGGAACTGAGATCAAATACGATAAATTGGTGTTAGCAACGGGCTCCTATCCATTTGTTCCACCTATTCCAGGCTCTGATCGAAAAAATACCTTTGTCTACCGTACGTTAGAAGATTTAGATGCCATTAAAGCCTGCGCGGATCAAGTAAAATTTGGCACAGTCGTAGGTGGTGGTTTATTAGGCTTGGAAGCCGCCAATGCGTTAAAAAACCTTGGTCTTGAAACCAGTGTCGTTGAATTTTCTCCTCGTCTAATGCCTGTACAGCTCGATGAAAAAGGCGGTGAAGTTCTCAAAAGTATGATTGAGGGACTGGATGTAACGGTTCATACCGCGACGGCCACCACCAATATAGTCAATGGTGAAAACTGCGTACATAGAATGAATTTTGCGAGTAAGGATGGCGAAGAGCAGTTTCTAGAAACAGATCTTATTTTGTTTTCAGCTGGTATTCGACCACAAGATGAATTGGCTCGATCTGCAGGCCTTGTTGTTGGTGAACGAGGTGGTATAGAAGTTAATAATCATTGTATTACGAGTGATGAGAATGTGTACGCCATAGGGGAATGTGCACTTTGGAATGGCCGTATTTACGGTTTAGTTGCACCCGGTTACAGCATGGCGAAAGCGGCAGTTGCCCATGTTTTATCAACAAAAGGGGATGCGTTTACAGGTGCTGATATGAGTACCAAGCTTAAGTTACTTGGTTGTGATGTGGGCTCTATTGGTGATGCACATGCTCAAACACAAGGGGCAAAAACCTTTGTATACCAAGATGGCATGGCCAGTAGCTATCGTAAAATAGTGGTTTCAGAAGGCGGCACGAAATTATTAGGCGCCGTATTAGTGGGTGATAACAGTACTTACGATACGTTGCTGCAATACTATCTAAATGGCATTGATTTGCCAAAACAACCTGAAACCCTCATTTTGCCTGCGACGGCTGGAGCAGCACCTGCTCTTGGTGTGGATGCCTTGCCAGATACCGCTTTAATTTGTAGTTGTCTAAATGTCAGCAAAGGCGATATTACCAATGCAGTGGCGGGCGGTGCGTTATCTGTTGCTGAGGTAAAAGGCATAACCAAAGCCAGTACCGGTTGCGGTGGTTGTGCAGCTTTGCTCAAAAAAGTGGTTGATAGCGAACTATTAGCGTTAGGTGTTGAAGTCAGTACCGATGTTTGTGAGCACTTTGCCTATACACGTCAAGATTTGTATAACCTAGTCAAAATTGGCGAAATTAAATCCTTTGATGAACTACTAGAAAAACACGGTAAAGGCCATGGCTGCATGGTATGTAAACCACTAGCCGGAAATATTTTAGCCAATACATGGAATGAGTATGTGTTAAAAGAAGATCATGTCTCTTTGCAAGACACCAATGATAGATACCTTGCCAATATGCAAAAAGACGGTACCTATTCGATAGTGCCGCGTATTCCCGGCGGCGAAATCACACCACAAAAATTGATCATTTTAGGCCAAATCGCTGAAAAATATAATTTATACACCAAGATCACCGGTGGCCAACGTATCGATTTATTTGGTGCTAGATTGGATCAACTTCCTCCTATTTGGGAGCAGTTGATCGCAGCTGGTTTTGAAACAGGACAAGCCTATGGGAAATCCTTACGTACGGTAAAATCTTGTGTTGGTAGTACTTGGTGTCGCTTTGGTGTCAATGACAGCATGAAAATGGCCATTGATCTTGAGAATCGCTACAAAGGATTACGAGCGCCTCACAAAATAAAATTTGCGGTTTCTGGCTGTACCCGCGAGTGTGCAGAAGCGCAAAGTAAAGACATTGGCATTATTGCGACAGAGGGCGGTTGGAATTTATATGTCTGTGGTAATGGCGGCATGAAACCAAGGCACGCTGATTTATTTGCTACCGATTTAGACGATAAAACGTTGGTGCAATATATTGACCGAGTGTTGATGTTCTATGCAAAAACAGCTGATCGTTTGCAACGTACATCCGCTTGGATGGGTAGCTTAGAGGGCGGGTTAGATTATCTGAAATCGGTTGTTATTGATGACAGTCTAGGATTGGGGGCAGAGCTAGAGGCTCAAATGGCGTTGATAGTTGATACTTTCCAGTGTGAGTGGAAAACCACGCTTGAAAACCCAGAGGCAGTGAAAGCATTTCGTCAATTTGTTAATTATGAAGGCAGTGACGAAAACATTATTTTTGTTGAAGAGCGTGACCAAACCCGTCCTGCAACAGAAGATGAAAAACAACAACTTATTGCTAAAGCAAGTTAGAGGCGAAGATAACAATGCAGTGGAAAACCGTATGTAAACAAGCAGATCTGATTCCTAATGTTGGCGTGGCCGCCATGTTTGAAGGCCAGCAAGTGGCTATTTTTTATATGCCTAAAACAGAGCAAAAAGTTTTTGCACTGTCTAATTGGGATCCATTTAGCAAAGCCAATGTTTTATCTCGTGGTTTGTTGGGGAGTGTGGGAGAAACGCTAGTGGTTGCTAGCCCTATTTATAAGCAACAATTTTCGTTAGAAACAGGGCAATGTCTAGAGGAAGACCTCAGCATTAATTGCTGGTCAGCTCAATTGGTTGATGGTGAAGTTCAATTAGGATTAAACAACAATTAGTAATAAATGAAAAACGACAGAGACGATTAAAACAGCATTCGTTTTTTAACCCTATATTGGCAATGAAGCCCAGTTTACCTTTACTAGGTAGAGTGGGCTTTTTAGTTTGAAATAATGCAATAGTGAATAGGAGATATTCATGC
>Ga0308007_10000956_pt1 | contig 12778 bp, 10 predicted proteins | sample Neamet71_FD_203152 | JGI IMG/M metagenome (GOLD analysis project Ga0308007, IMG submission 203152) | Marine microbial communities from water near the shore, Antarctic Ocean - #71 | ecosystem: Environmental > Aquatic > Marine > Unclassified | place: Southern Ocean | collected 2014-06-07
GAAATAAGATCCATCGGGGCAAGACCTTTGATACTGGCATCAATGCCGAGCGCTTTTTTAATGTCTGCATTTAAGGTGATAAATTTATCACTACGATTGAAAATGCCACCGCCTTTGGAGATCAGTTTGGTATTGTAATCTTCCCATGAAGAACGTGGCAGATTGAACATACGTTCTCGTTCTTTAAAGGAACTGGCTGAATCGGGTGTTGGGTCAATAAAAATATGCATGTGGTTGAAAGCTGCAATGAGTCGAATGTGTTTCGATAAAAGCATACCGTTACCAAACACATCACCTGCCATATCACCAATGCCAGCGGCCGTAAAATCTGTGCTTTGACAATCAATGTTAATTTCACTGAACTGTCGTTTTACTGATTCCCATGCGCCACGAGCGGTAATGCCCATTTTTTTGTGGTCATAGCCATTAGAGCCACCAGAAGCAAACGCATCGCCTAGCCAAAAACCATATTTTTCAGAAATACTATTGGCTAAATCTGAGAAGGTAGCCGTGCCTTTATCAGCCGCAACCACTAAATAAGGATCATCTTCGTCAAAGCGTTGTACGCAAATAGGCGGAACGACTTTGTTCTTTACTAAATTGTCAGTAATGTCTAATAAGCCACTAATAAATGTGGTGTAACAACGTATTACTTCGGTTTGGATTTCTTCACGAGAGGCATGCTTTTTAAGCTGCTTAGCAACAAATCCGCCTTTTGCTCCCGCGGGTACAATAACCGCATTTTTTACCATCTGCGCTTTAACGAGGCCAAGAACTTCAGTACGGAAATCTTCCATTCTGTCTGACCAACGTAATCCACCGCGAGCTACTTTGCCTCCGCGCATATGTATGCCTTCGACCCAAGGCGCATAAACGAATATTTCAAACTTAGGTCTTGGCAAGGGTATGGCTGGAATTTGAGATGGATCTAGCTTGAAGGAAACATAATCCTTGATGTTACCTGCGTCATCAGCTTGGTAGAAGTTAGTGCGCAACATAGCTTGTATAACAGATAAATAGTGTTTCAGAATTCTGTCTTCGTCTAAGTTGGCTACTTCATCTAGTGCGCCTTCAATTTTGGCTTTCAGTTGCTGACAATTTGTATCGCGTTTTCCATCTAGGCCAGGGGTGAATTTTTGTTCAAAAAATTGCACTAACAAACGAGCTATGTCGGCATTTTTTTCCAATGTTCTTTGCATGTACTCTAACGAGAAAGGTACCTGTAATTGCATTAGATATTTGGTAACAGCGCGCAACATGGTTACTTGACGCCAAGTGAGTGATGCTTCAAGAATCAAACTATTAAAACGGTCATTTTCTACACGGCGGTTAATGATTTGTTTGAAGGCGTCTTGAAAGGCCTCACGATGAGATTTTCTCTCTAGATTAATATTTTCATCAACACAAATAGCAAACTCAACAATCCAGGTGTTTATTTCTTTTGTATCTAACTCATAGGGCCTTGCTTCTAATACTCTGAGCCCCATGTACTCTAAAACAGGTAAAACATCAGAGAGAACAAGAGACGTGCCTGTGCCGTATATTTTGAAAAAATAGTTATTTTTGCTCTGGCCTACTGGGCAGTATAAGTGAGTAGAAATAGAGCCTTCTTCCGCTAATGTGCTTAACCGTTCTATGTCTAAGGCAGCGGTATTATGGGAGAAGTCTTCTTGGTAAGCCGCTGGAAGGAAAGTAGCATACTGATCAAATAACTGATTACCTTTCTCTTCACCATTATTTTTGTGCAAGGCGCTCAATAACTTGTCTTCCCAAGAACACATGGCTTCTTGCATTTTTTTCTGAATATCGGCGGTCACTATATGATCTAGGCCATTCTTGCCGGCAATCTGAATAGTAAAGTTAACCCGTGCTAACACCATTTGTGAAAATTGCACATTAAATTCAGAGCTGGTGCCATGGCATGCTTCCATTAATAGTGCTTGTATTTTAACTCGTAATTTTGTGTTGTATTTATCTCTTGGAACATACACTAACGCATTAATAAAACGACCATATAGGTCCTTACGAATAAAGAGTCTTAGTTGACTACGTTCTTGGATAGCAAGAATGTCATGAATGGTTTTACGTAGTTCCTCTGCTGAGGCTTGTAGCATTTCATCGCGTGGATAACTGTTAATAATGTGTTTAAGATTTTTACCTTTATGGCTGTCAGAGTGTAACTTCGTACCTTTGACTATTTTATCCAACTTCTTACTCAGCAAAGGGATATCTTGCAGACGAGCAACATAGGCCGCAGAAGAATACAAACCAAAGAAGCGCCATTCGCCAATGACTTCTCCCTCCTTATTAAAGCGTTTAATACCAAGATAATCTAAATGTACTGGCCTATGAACTGTCGATATAGCCGTTGATTTAGTGAGTATTAAAAAATTCTGGTTGTCGGTTGCTAATGCAGACAGTTTGTCATTAAGCACAATATGTTTTTTTGTGCTTTTGCCGTCTTCTCTAAATGTCCCTAATCCTGAGTTTTTGACCAAATGTAAATGGGCTTCTTTTCCTTTTCGCTCTAGGTCATAACAACGAAAGCCAATAAAAGTAAAATGATTGTTAGCAATCCAACGTAAGAACGCTAAATTTTCTTGATGTTCAGGGTCACTTTTTAAATGAGCCACACTGGCTAATTCATTGATGACATCAGTCATGTGCTGTTGCATCGTAGGCCAATCATCTACCGTTTTTTTAACGTCGGCTAACGTGCTCAATAAGGTCTTTTTGATGGTTTCGAACAATGTGGAATCAGAGATTCTGTCAATTTCAAAACGCATTAGAGATTCATTGTTATCATCTCCTGACGCGTCAAATAGCTTAGTTAGTTCACCGTCACTATTACGACTAACATGCAATAATGGGTGTGATGTTTTATGAATAGTATGGCCTAAACGGACAATGGCCATATTTAAAGAAGAGACTAAAAAAGGCATATCATCCGTAAGGATTTCAATCACACTGTGAGTAGAATGCCAGCTATTCTCTTCATAGTTAGGATTGTAAATGCGAATGACAGATTTATCAGAGTTGCGATGTTTAATAAAATCCCAAAGACACAAGATAGTGCCATAAAGATTATCGATAGGCTCTCCTATAATGTCATCGATAAGTGAATCTTGAAAATATAACTGAGCCAGATTAACCAAATTTTTGGCTTCTTTAGCGGCAAAATTGGTGTTGATTTCTATTTCAACTTGTTTGATTAATTCTTGTTTTTGGCTTTGCATATTCAATTTATCCTCAAAATGGCGGTACTGAGTTCTAAGTGTAGTTATTAGAATAGAAAACGTCAGACCCGCTTTATATGATTATTATTAAAATTAAGGTATTTCTATATAGACTAAATTTAGAGATAGCGACACACTCTTCTTTATCTGGGACAAGACCAATTAAAAAAGGTTGAACTTTAGCTAAAAAACCTTTGTTATGGATTTCATACATACCATATCATCACTAATCCTTCTTATCTTAGGATAATCATTTGTACGAGAGCGTTTTTTCATCACAAGGACTTATACGGTCTGCAGGTAGGCCACAAAAATATGGCTTTCTATTATTGCCTCAATATTCTATGTTGGCTTTCTCTTCAGCAATTGATACGTTGCATATGGCAAATTGGGTGAGTGATAAAGAATTGTATCAATTTTGCACGATCAGTACTGACCAAAGAAAAATGCCCCATTTCAGTGCGAATTATAATGCAGAAGACATCAATGCGGTACAAAAAAAAGTGGTTTCTAGTGCAGGCACTATAATAATGACGGACTATTCACTCTCGGATGCACCTTCTGATTTAGATGCTTTATTTATTTGCGGCGCATCGCCTGCTATGCCAGACGAGAATCCAATACTCGATAGTTGGTTGCAGCGTTTAGCAAAAAAGAAATTATCCCTAGGTGGTATTTGTACTGGCAGCTATCTATTAGCACGAGCAGGGTTATTGGACGGGTATCGAGCGACTATTCATTGGTGGAACATTTCTAATTTACGAGACGCTTTTCCGAATACGTTTGTTTCTAATTATTTGTTTGAAGTAGATCGTGATCGCTTTACCTGTAGTGGCGGAACGGCTGCAATGGATATGATGTTATTTATTATCGGTAAAGAACATGGCGTAGAACTTGCTGGGAATATTTCAGAGCAGTTTGTGTGTGAGCGTATTCGTACCAATGAAGACGCACAACGTATTCCACTGAAAGTAAGATTAGGTATCAACCAGCCTAAGTTGGTGGACGCAGTGCAATTAATGGAAGCGAACCTGCAGGAGCCATTGTCTCCCGACGATATTGCCTATCATGTAGGTATATCACGTCGGCATTTGGAGCGTCTTTTTAAGAGTCACCTAAATAATGTGCCATCACGTTACTATTTAGAACTACGACTAAACTACGCAAAAAAACTGCTTATTCAAACGGATAAACCCATTGTTGAAGTGGGTAGTGAAAGTGGTTTTTTGTCGGCACCACATTTTAGTACCACGTATAAAAATTTCTTTCATTTAACGCCACGAGAACAACGTAAGGTATCAGGCACGCAAAGAAGTGATTTAGATGATACTGATCGAAAAAAGCGGCAGCTCTGGCAAAAAAAATACTAAAGCACTTTATGTGACCAGTTTATTTGCTGATATTCATGTATATTTGAGTGCTTTATTTTGTAAATACATCTATAAACTACAGCAGCTTACATTCAGACAAGAAGAAAGCCTCATTTAATAATTAATAAAAAAGGTAGTGAGCAATGTCGAAACCCCCAGCCTTAGAATTGAATAATATCCATAAAACCTTTGGTGATATTGAAGTATTGAAAGGCATTTCTCTCAAAGCGTATGATGGTGATGTTATTTCCATTTTAGGTTCAAGTGGATCAGGGAAAAGTACCTTCTTACGTTGTATCAACTTATTAGAAAACCCAACACAAGGCGAGATAGTGTTTAATGGTGAATCGCTTGCCTTAAGTGCGAATAAAGGCCCCGATTTATACCCCTCAAATATGGCTCAACTTACCAAAATGAGACAGAAGATTGGCTTTGTTTTTCAAAGTTTTAATCTTTGGCCACACATGACAATATTAGAAAATGTGGTTGAGGGTCCTGCTCATGTACTCAAACGGCCTAAAAAAGAAGCATTAGAATACGCTGAGTTTTTGCTTAATAAAGTGGGTATAGCTGAGAAAAAACATATGTACCCAAGTCAGCTATCTGGTGGTCAACAGCAACGTGTTGCCATCGCTAGAACTTTAGCCATGGACCCACAAGTGATTTTATTTGATGAACCTACCTCGGCGTTAGATCCAGAACTAGTGGGTGAAGTGTTAGGCGTAATGAAAGCCTTGGCAGATGAAGGGCGTACCATGCTAATAGTCACCCACGAAATGAATTTCGCCAAAGAAGTATCTAGTGAAGTTGTGTTTCTACATCAAGGTTTGGTTGAAGAACAAGGCTCATCGCAAAAAGTATTTGAATCACCAGAATCAGAGCGTTTTAAAGCATTTTTATCGAGCAGCTTTTAAAGAAAACCAATCTTTAGAAACAGTAACATGATGAAAGTAACAAAAAATAAAATGAAAAATAACTAACAATAAATAATACAGATAGGAGTACATTATGAAATTGAAAAAAATCGCTATAGGCTCAGCGTTATTATTAACCGCGTCACTGACCTCGGTTTCTGCGTTAGCAGCAGATAAAGTTCGTATAGCAACAGAAGGGGCTTGGGCACCGTTTAACTTTATTGATACAGCAGGCAAACCTCAAGGTTTTGATGTTGATATTGCTTGGGCCTTGTGCGCAAAAATGAAAGCTGAGTGTGAAGTGGTTACTCAAGACTGGGATGGACTTATTCCTGGACTAAAAGTACGTAAATTTGATGCCATTATCGCTTCTATGTCGATTACGGAAGAGCGTTTAAAAGTCGTTGATTTTACGAATAAGTACTACTCTGGTGGTTTACGTTATTTGGGTTTAAAAGATCAAGCATTTGATAAAGACAAACTTAAAGGCAAAGTTATTGGCGCACAACGTTCTACTATTGCTGCCCAGTATTTGGAAGACAATCTAGCCGATACTGCTTCATTGAAGTTTTATGATACACAAGATAACGTCTATCTTGACTTAGTAGCGGGTCGTTTAGATATTGTATTGTCTGATGAGTTACCTACTTATGATTGGCTAAAATCGTCAGGAAATGATGGTAAGTTTGCTTTTAAAGGCGAATCGTTTAAGAAAGATGACAACATCGGTATTGCGGTTCGTAAAGGCGATAAGTTAAAAGACAAATTTAATAAAGCTTTAGAAGAAATTTTAGCAGATGGTACATATCAAAAAATCAATACAAAATACTTTCCGTTTTCAATTTATTAATAGTTAATCACCACTTATTAATAGACAGATACGAAAGAAGACCAAAGCACAGTGCTTTGGTCTTCTACTATTTCTCCTTTCTAAAAACGACTTGAGAAAATAATATGGTAGATCTACATGGCTTTGGTAACCAGTTATGGCTGGGTCTAGTGGTAACACTAGAATTAGCGTTGGCTTCTTTAGTAGTCGGGCTTTTACTTGGTTTACTAGGTGCTTCAGCAAAACTATCTTCAGTCAAAGCGTTACAATGGATCGCGAATATATATACGACCATCATTCGTGGTATTCCTGAACTATTAACCGTATTGATTATTTATTTTGGTGCGACGGCTTTTCTTATGTCTATTGCCAGTCTATTTGGCTATGACGAATATATAGAAATAGGCGCTTTTGCTGCCGGTGTTACCGCACTAGGACTGACTTTTGGTGCCTATGCTACCGAAGTGTTTCGAGGTGCATTACAATCTATTGCCAAAGGACAAAACGAAGCCGCTATTGCGTTAGGTATGGGGCCTTATCGTACGTTTTATCGCATTATTTTGCCCCAAGTTTGGCGTTTGGCTTTGCCTGGACTAGGCAACCTTTTTTTGGTGTTATTAAAAGATACGGCGTTAGTGTCTGTTGTCGGTCTGGATGACATTATGCGTAAAGCCAATATCGCAGTGAGTAGCACTAAAGAGCCGTTTTTATTTTATTCCGCCGCCGCTTTTTTGTATCTTGCTCTAACGGTTGTCTCTATGGCTGTGGTGCACTTTCTTGAAAAGCACGCTAATCGTGGCATAAGGAGATAGCGGTATGGATTTTTCTATTGTTATTGAGTATTTCCCAAAGTTACTTGAAGGTGCTTGGGTGAGTCTGCAATTGATTTTTTTATCGGTGTTTTTAGGTGGCGTTTTTGCGCTACCGATTGCGTTAGCAAGAACCTCAAAAAATCGTTTAGTCAGTGGTTTACCTTTTTTATATATTTTCTTTTTTAGAGGGACACCATTACTAGTACAAATTTTTCTCGTTTACTATGGTGCGTCCCAATTTGATGTTGTGAAGGAGAGCATTTTTTGGCCGATTCTACGAGAGCCATTCTGGTGCGCTATTATTGCTTTTACATTGAATACATCCGCTTATACGGCGGAGATTTTCCGTGGTGCTATTCAAGCAATACCAGTAGGTGAAGTAGAGGCATGCAAAACAATAGGCATGACAAAAGTACAAATGTATCGTCGTATATTACTACCACGTGCCTTTGGAATTGTTTTACCGGCTTACGGTAATGAAATTATTTTAATGCTGAAAGGCAGCGCCTTGGCCAGTACGATTACCATTTTGGATTTGACGGGTATGGCAAGAACGATTATTGCGAGAACCTATACGCCAATTGAGATATTTCTTGCGGCAGGTGTGATCTATTTGGCTATTAGCATGGTCGTTATTGCGATTTTTAAACAGGTAGAGAAAAGACAAAACAGTTACTTAGGGCCAAACCTAATCAAAGTGCCTGATAAGGGATAGCTTAATTACAACAAGGTGTCTGTGTTTTCCTTAATAAGCCACTATTTATTACCGATAAAGGATGATAATTAGTGGCTTTCTTCTTGTGTGATGTCTCCTATTAAATGGCGTCTTCATCTTTCTCAAAAGTTCGAATACGAATCACTTGATCTAACGTGGTCACAAAGATTTTACCATCACCGATTTTTCCTGTGCTGGCTTGTTGGCCAATTACATCAATGACATGGTCGAGTTGATCATCTGTTATTGCTAACTCTATTTTTATTTTGGGTAAAAAATTAACCGTGTATTCGGCACCACGATAAAGTTCGGTATGTCCTTTTTGTCGACCAAAGCCTTTTACTTCTGAAACAGTAATACCATTCACACCAACTTCGGCTAAGGCTTCACGTACATTATCTAATTTAAACGGTTTAATAATTGCTGTGACCAGTTTCATACACTTTCCTTCACATATTGAAAATATTAATCTTAAGATTCTCTTTTCTTAATAATACTTAATATTGAGTGTTGTGATATTTATATCCAAGCTCATGAACGGCATCAATCAGATATTTAGGTTTTTCTGGATCAACAAACTGATGAATACCATGCCCAAGGTTAAATACATGACCTGTTCCATAACCATACCCTTCTAATATTACCTCGACTTGATCCCGAATAACTTGTCCGTCCGCATACAATACGCAAGGATCAATATTACCTTGGAGGGCTATTTTATCGCCCACTCTCGCTCTTGCTTCGGCAAGGTCTGTGGTCCAATCAAGGCCTAAAGCATCGGCTCCTGTGGCGGCCATGTTTTCGAGCCATTGACCACCATTCTTAGTGAATAAAATGACAGGTACTTTTTTACCTTCGTGCTCTCTAATTAAACCACTGATGATTTGTTTCATATACAACAGCGAGAATTGTTGATACATCGGACCACTTAATACGCCACCCCATGTATCAAAGATTTGAATCACTTGCGCCCCAGCTTTAATCTGGCCATTCAAATAGTCTGTTACAGACACGGCAAGTTTACGTAACAGCTCATGTAAAATCTCTGGGGTTTGATACATCATTGCTTTGATATGGCGAAAATCCTTACTAGACCCACCTTCAACCATATAAGTGGCTAACGTCCAAGGGCTGCCAGCAAAACCAATGAGAGGGACGCGCCCGCCTAAAGCATGACGAATAGTACTAACGGCTTTCATGACGTAATCTAAGTCATTAACAGTAGCAATAGGAAGGTTAGCGACATCCGCTTCAGTACGAATTACCTTTTTAAATTTTGGGCCTTCACCGACCTCAAAATATAACTCTTGCCCCATGGCATCGGGAATGGTCAAAATATCAGAAAATAAAATGGCGGCATCTAACTCATAACGCTCTAACGGCTGCAGTGTTACTTCACATGCAAACGCATCGTTTTTACATAAGCTTAAAAAATCTCCGGCATTCGCTCTAGTAGCTCGATATTCTGGTAAATATCTGCCTGCTTGGCGCATCATCCACACAGGTGTGGTATCTACAGGTTGCTTAAGTAAGGCACGTAAAAGGCGATCGTTTTTGAGCTCAGGGAACATTGAGTTACTCCGGGAAAAAATGTGTAAGCATTTTACCTAAAATTCCAGTAAAAATAGAATATAAAAGTTAATCTCTTGATACTAAAATAGAAAATACGTAGGAAAAATCGTATTTATTGCCTTTTTAAAAGCAAACGTCTTTTTTGCCTGTAACGAAAGTGTAACTTAAAGAGGGTCATTAGGATGAACAGAAATACTCTTTTCAACATAATGCATGAATGCATCTACAGTATCTGGTGTGAATGACACAGTGTTCATCTGCTGCAAAATGTGTTCAGTAGACATGATATGCACAGATTCAACTTCAGAAGCTTGCAGTACTAATGGTCCATGTAGGGCTTCGTCATAATAACAAGAATACAATTTCCCCCAAATACGAAAATTGTCACCTTCAGTAAGAAATGCACCGTGGCAAGAAAGCTCTAAATGAATGCCTAACTCTTCTTCTAGCTCCCTTTGAGCCGATAAAAGATAACTTTCTCCTTTTGCCACAATACCGCCAGTAGCGATGCCATAATAGCTAGGACAAAAGCTTTTACTTTTCGATCTTTTTTGTACAATAAGATGGTTATCTTGAGTAAAGACTAAAATATAAGTGGCTCTATGATAATCAATACCAAAGTTTATTTTCTGACGTGGTGCGCTGCCAATAACCGTATTATGTTTATCCACTAAGGTAATAATTTCATCGACCATATGACATGCATCCTGTTTACTTGCCTAACAGTGACTCGAAAATAAATTCAAGACTAAAAAACTAAATATAAACACATCATACATATTAACGAGACTTTTGAAGAAGCGACACCTTTTTTGATTGAGCGTATGATCACTTGTTTGTGTCAGCAAGCTGTTGTTATATTCTTTGGTAAATATGAAAAATTAGAGGTGCAATTTGTTCCATCAAGATGATTTGTTAGCGTTTACTCTTGCTAATCCTACTTATGCAGACAAGATAACCCACCAACTTAAATGGGGGTGTATCTACCTTGAAGATACCGGGATTTTACGTATTGAGCCTAAACAAACCACCACGATAAGTGTGGTCTTATCTGCAGGCGTTCATGGTAACGAAACGGCACCACTTGAATTATTGAACAATATAGTAAGAGAAATTTTACAAGGACGTCTTGTTTGTAGAGTACGGCTTCTTATCATTTTTGGTAATCCTCCCGCGTCTAATCTTAAGCAACGTTTTACTGATATTAATATGAATCGTTTATTTTCTGGCGCATGGAAAGAGGCAAGCGGTTGGGAAGCACAAAGAGCGGCGCAAATAGAAAATACCATTAGTGATTTTTTTGCATTGCAAGCAACAACGCAAAAACTGCATTATGATTTACACACAGCGATTCGTGGTTCTAAGTACACCAAATTTGCAGTTCATCCTTTTATAGATGAAGCAATCTACGATCGTCAACAGTTGGCTTTTTTAACGGCGGCGGATATTGAAGCGGTGTTACTTTCTCATCAACCAACCACTACGTTGTCCTACTATTCTTATAAAACCCATGGTGCTCATGCTTTTACATTAGAGCTAGGTAGAGTAGCTGATTTTGGCAAGAATGATTTATCTCAATTAACGTCTATTGATAACGCATTAAAAATACTGATCAGCGATTCTAGGTTACTTGAGGAAAAGGCAAATAGTTTGCAAATATTTCAAGTGATTGATGTGCTTACAAAAGACGAAGAAGACTATCGTTTAAATATTGCAGATGACACACCAAACTTTACCTCTTTTACGAAAGGGGATTGTTTGGCTCAATCGTCAAGGTCAAGCTACTTAATAGAAGCAGACGGAGACGCTTTGGTTTTCCCCAATACTAAACTGCCTGTGGGTCAGCGTTCTGGCTTAGTCGTGCGTAAGGTCCCACTAGAGCTACTGACGTTTAATAAAAACAACAATTGAAATAAAAGTAGACAGAAATTCTATAGTGATGATATTGTTATGTTATAACATAATTTAAAAAGGAATATAGTAACAATGAAAAAAACAGTATTTGCAGTAGGCTTGAGTCTTTTTCTACCAACAGCATTCGCTAATTCACTGCCTAATATTGCAACAAGCGTGAAGCCTGTTTCTATGGTTGTGAAAGCAGTCGCAGGCGAACATGCTAATATTCAGCAAATTGTCACTAATAATGCTTCCCCTCATGATTTTGCTTTGCGTCCTTCTGATTTAAAGAAACTGAATCAAGCGGATTTTGTTGTTTGGGTTGGCGAGTCGTTAGAAACATTTTTAGAGAAACCGTTAGACAATGTAGGCAAATTAGAATCATCGATAGAATGGATGGCTCTTGATAATGTCGTGTTAGCTTCTTTTTCTGATGATCACGATGACCATAAAGGGCATGACGATCACGAAGGGCATGACGATCACGAAGGGCATGACGATCACGAAGGGCATGACGATCACGAAGGGCATGACGATCACGAAGGGCATGACGATCACGAAGGGCATGACGATCACGAAGGGCATGACGATCACAAAGGGCATGACGATCACAAAGGGCATGACGATCACAAAGGGCATGACGATCATGAAGGTCATGATCATACAGGTCTTGATCCACATGTATGGTTAAACCCAAATAATGCAATTGTATTGGCAAGACAAATAGAGAAAAGGTTGTCTGAAATAGCGCCAAGTTACAAAGCAAAATACCAACAGAACCTACAGCAGTTTATTGATAAAACCGAAAAGAAAGATAAAGAAATAAGACAGTCATTAGAAGCACTACACGGTGTTAATTATGTCGTGTTTCATGACGCGTATGGCTATTTCGAAAGACAATACGGCATTAGCCATATAGCGGAAATTAGTGTCAGTCCAGAGCGTAAACCCGGTGCGAAAAAAGTAGCTGAACTCCGTCACCTTGTAGAAGAGGATGGTGTGAGCTGCATTTATGCAGAACCTCAATTTAACCCTGCTATTATTCGCGCGCTAACAGAAGGCAGCGACGTAATGGTATCGACTCTTGATCCATTAGGGAGCGACATAACGTTAGATGAAAATGCTTACACCAACTTCCTGACAGGCTTATCTCAGCAGTTTTTAATGTGTAAATCCTGATATCTGCTACCAATACTGTCAAAAACTAACAATTTTTGGCGGTATTGGTATAATACTCGCCAATCTAATTTTCGAAGATAAGAATAAGATATGGCTAACTCAGAACCGCCTTCCTACCTCTCTAAAACTTCATCAGAACTGATTACTAGTGCCAAATATACATTAACAACTCAAGCTCAGGCATTAACTCGACTTGCTGATACAGTGGACGATGAATTTGCCAAGGTTGTTAATCTCATTCTGACGACCAAAGGG
>Ga0308007_10000959_pt1 | contig 12764 bp, 6 predicted proteins | sample Neamet71_FD_203152 | JGI IMG/M metagenome (GOLD analysis project Ga0308007, IMG submission 203152) | Marine microbial communities from water near the shore, Antarctic Ocean - #71 | ecosystem: Environmental > Aquatic > Marine > Unclassified | place: Southern Ocean | collected 2014-06-07
CCGTAAGGTAAATATCCTGAGCGCCGTAGGCAACAAGCTGCATTAATCCTCCTCCCATATTTTTTATACCTTAGTTTAGAAAAAAATTTTGATACAATTAAACTAATTCGTTTTTATGGATCTTAAAATAATATTTTGTTTATTATTTTTATGAAAAGTTATCTTAGAAGATAAAAAGTAAATTTAATTACTGTATGCTAAGCCGCCCATACCAGACATGATCCGTAAGACGTTGTAGTTAACGGCGAAGATTACGGTCGCGTTTCCACCGGTTGATTCTAATCTTGCGTTATCAATTCTGGAGAAATTACAGGTTCCCGATGGCTGATGCTCCTCGGGTTTGAGGGCGAAAGAGTAGACGCCAATACCATCATTAAATGCTCCCGATAAGGGCGCTGACGAAAGATCACCCGTAGCATTCATACCACCCGTGCCAGAGTGATGTTCCCAAATCTGAGTTCTAGTGAAATATCTGAAATCTCTCTGAGAAAAACGATCGTGTCCGTTTAATTTAAGCTGAATCGCTGAACCAGTGAGGGGGGTCACAACATTGGTACCATTAACCGTGAAAATTAATTCTTTAACAGGATGATTGAAGTTAAGGTCACCCGTTCCAGAAGTAAGACTACCTTGTTGTACCTGTTCAATGAGGTATTCGTGAGAAACCTGGGCGAAGCGTCTGCGTTCATCAGTGTCAAGGTAGATATAATCACACCATAATTTATTAGTGGCGGTCGTGTAATTGGCGGTGCCGCCAATTGTATGATTTAAAATAACTTTAACCTCGTGATATTGAAGGGCAATTAATGGTAAAGCGAGTCCGGGATTGCGACAAAACCAAAACCGAAGAGGAACAAAATGCTTGAGGGCATCGGAGCCGCCAGCACTGCTAACACCGCCCATACCACTCATATTTTGGAATAATGTTCCATTCCCCGCCAAATGATCACCACATAATCCGGATGGATTAGGTTCATTTAAATATGAATAAACATTCATCCAATGACCAGTATGTTTATCAATCTTCTGACCACCAATTTCTAATTCAACATCTGTAATTGCCACAGCAGCAATATCAATTGGCATACTGCTTGTGGTAGTACCAGTAATTTCGAAATACATTCTGTAGACTAAATCACCATTGCGAGAAATAGTGGCCGTGGCACGCCCCGAAGCACTCTTTTCGTCTCCGTTCCACGTCTGCTCAATAGCCTCCATGGAGAAATTCGTGTGCCGTCTGTAAACAACCTTGAAGAAAGTGATCTGCGGGTTACCCGTAAGGTAAATATCCTGAGCGCCGTAGGCAACAAGCTGCATTAATCCTCCTCCCATATTTTTTATACCTTAGTTTAGAAAAAAATTCTGACGAAATTAAACTAATTCATTTGTATGAATCTTAAATAATATTTTGTTTATTATTTTATGAAAAGTTATCTTAGAAGATAAAGAGTAAATTTAATTACTGTATGCTAAGCCACCCATACCAGACATGATACGTAAGACGTTGTAGTTAACGGCGAAGATAGTGTCGGCTATAGAGGTTCCCGTTACAACTAACTGAGCATTATCAATTCTGGAGAAATTACAGGTTCCCGATGGCTGATGCTCCTCGGGTTTGAGGGCGAAAGAGTAGACGGCGATTGAACCTGTGAAGGACCCAGAGGTGGCGGCGGTTGCATCCGAGTTCAACCCCCCCGCACCAGAGTGATGTTCCCAAATCTGAGTTCTAGTGAAATATCTAGAATCACGTGCGGCGAAACGATCGTGTCCATTTAATGTAAGTTTATATGTGGCGGTATTATCTGAACTAAGAACAGTTAAGGTACCCTTGCCGTCGCCGGCGGCCTGGTCCCATTTTGTCCCCTTGTCAACCCAAATTAATTCTTTTACCGGGTGGTTAAAATTTAAATTATGAGATTTTGCTCCATCCCCCCCAGACAAAGACTGTTCTTGAATCTGTTCAATTAAGTATTCGTGAGAAACTTGAGCAAATCTACGTCTTTCATCAGTATCAAGATAAATGTAATCACACCATAAACTATTATCTAGTCCAGAGGTCAAACCAAGGTCATATTTATGTTCAAGGATAACTTTAACTTCATGGTATTGAAGGGCAATAAGTGGTAAAGCGAGACCAGGGTTTCGGCAAAACCAGAATTGTAATGGGACAAAAAAACGCCCGTTCGGACCCGTGTCAGCATATGCTACGCCACCCATACCCGACATATTTTGAAAATTGGTTCCATTAGTTGCCCCCAGTCCACCGACAAGACCCGATGGGTTAGGTTCGGTTAATTCCGCCCATGTTTCCATCCACAGACCACTATGTTTGTCAATCTTTTGACCGCCTATTTCTAGTTCAATATTAGTGAGAAAATGTGATCCAAAATTACTTCCTTTGTCTCCCGCTTCGGAGTCACCGCTTAGTTCTAAATACATTCTGTAGACTAAATCACCATTTCTAGAAATAGTCGCGGTGCAACGACCACTAGTGTTGGAAGTTCCGTTCCACGTCTGCTTAATCGCCTCCATGGAGAAGTTCGTGTGCCGTCTGTAAACAACCTTGAAGAAAGTGATCTGAGGGTTACCCGTAAGGTAAATATCCTGAGCGCCGTAGGCAACAAGCTGCATTAATCCTCCTCCCATATTTTTTATACCTTAGTTTAGAAAAAAATTTTGATACAATTAAACTAATTCGTTTTTATGGATCTTAAATAATATTGATTTATATTATTTTTGAAAATGATCTTATGATAAAATATTAATTTAATTACTGTATGCTAAGCCGCCCATACCCGACATGATCCGTAAGACGTTGTAGTTAACGGCGTAGATGTTATCAGACGCTGAAAGTGAGACAGTTGTATCAAGGATAGCTGTATCAATACGGGAGAAGTTACAGGTTCCAGAGGGTTGGTGCTCCTCGGGCTTGAGACCAAAGGAGTAGACATTAATCTTCTTACTCATCTTACCAGTACGACACATGCCATAACCGCCTTGTCCGGATCTAATCTCAAAATTCGTGATCGTGAAGTGGGTGGCAGCGTCTACCTCTGCTCCTAACGCTGCCCTCTCAAGAAGCGCATCGTCAAATTGGAAATGGATATTATTGGCGCTGGTTAACCCGGCCTTCAAAGACCCAACATGAGCTTGCGTGACATGAGTGTGGATGACGAATGTCTTAGATGGGTCGGTCTCCGTGTTGGCTGCCTCCGTACCTGTTACTGTAATCAGCACTTCATCACCCACGTTGGGTATCTCAACAAAGTCCGTGGTTATGAAAGTATAAATAAGGGTCGTAGGTGTTTCGATTTGGCCCTGCACCGTAACGGCGGCGGTCACATCAGCGAGAGGTTCACCCGTACCACCCTGTGAAACAATACATTGACCCGCCAAGGGCACCTGCCCGCCGCCCGTGAAATTAATGGCGGCGAACGATATGGGCAGCAGCGTGAACACGTTGCCGGACTCGATTTGAGTGCCCGTGGGCTGGTTGAGTACTGCAACATTCACAAAAGTTGCGTGAGTGGCTGCATACACGAGGGGTAAATTTTGCCCAGGAATAGCCGTGTGAAATTGGTAAGGTTGACGGAGCTGGAAATATTCCTCTTCCTGAGGAGCGAAACGATCGTGTCCATTAAATTTGAGCTGAGCGGAACCGTACGTATTACTGAACGCCGAAGTCCAGATGAGCTCTTTAACAGGGTGGTTAAATCTAAGATCAGTGCTTTTCGTGCCGGCGGCTCCCTGTTTTTGTATTTGTTCAATTAAATATTCGTGAGAAACCTGGGCGAAACGACGACGTTCATCAGTATCGAGATAAATGTAATCGCACCATACTTTACAGTTAGCCTCTGCTCCTACAGTACTGAATTTCCCCCAGGAGAAAATAATCTTAACCTCGTGATACTGAAGAGCGATCAACGGTAAAGCGAGACCAGGGTTACGACAAAACCAAAAGTTAAGAGGAATCTGAACCATACCGACACCGTGTTTTGTTGTATGAAAGGCATCGCCCGTAACTCCAGACTCCCCTATATCACTAATCATACACTTGAAACCTCTTGCTTTAGAATCTGGAATAGTAAGTTCATTCCAAATATCATTCCATTCTTCATACTGACGATCAATGAGTTGGCCACCAATCTCGAGCTCAGCTTCTTTGACGATAGCCGATCCCTGATGGACGCCCGACGTGTTCGTAGTAACATATATAGATGTTACTAAATCTCCATTACGGGAAAGGGTAACCGTCCCCGAACCACCTGCACACAAGCTCGTGCCACTAACCGTCTGCTGAATCGTCTCCATGGAGAAGTTCGTGTGCCGTCTGTAAACAACCTTGAAGAAAGTGATCTGAGGGTTACCCGTAAGGTAAATATCCTGAGCGCCGTAGGCGACAAGCTGCATTAATCCTCCTCCCATATTTTTTATACCCTATAATAGAAAAAAATAATATAGAATTAAATTTAGTTTTCTTCAAAATCCGAACAAGAATGAGAATAAAATAACCATCATCAAAGATTCATAAAAAGTTAGAGGAGTAAACTGAGAAGTATCTCCACCCGAATTCATAACTACCTTCGGCCACATCATATTATATGTAATCTGAACAATATACGTTCTTAATAAAATGATTAAGATAGCCATCACAAATAAACTAATCATTGTATCCATATTCCCCGATTTAAACATCTTCTGAATCTTTGACGCTCCACCGATCATATATATATAATGATCATTTAGAAAATAATTCTTCTGTTTCTTTGGAATCCATCTCTAAGTCCAAGACTTGTTTTACTGGATTCATAATCTGATTTGTAATATAAAACTCATAATCAAGATCAAGTTTCTTTTCTTTAATATAGTCTACATGTTCAATTCTATCTCCTTGTAAGATATTTATTTTTTTATACTTAGGTTGTTCTAAATCATCTATCATGATAGTTTTAAATTTAGGTTTACCATTTTTGAAAAATCCATTGGGTATTCTTTCTTTAATCTTTTTATAACCGATAATTTGTTTAGTTGATCCCGTATCAATATAAGCGTAAGGAATCCTATCATTTGCTTTAGGTTTATTACCCGGATCTCTTTCTGCCATTCTGTCTGCCAGAACTTTATGAGCGATACCCTTTGGATTTTTATAGTAACCTCTTAATGCTTTCGTAATAACGAAATATCTCATTGAGAATTCCCCATTTCGAATCATCTGAAGAGTTTCTTTGAGCCAATCTAATGTCAGTTTAAAATCTTTGTCAATCATGATCTTCTCAATAACATTTCCAAAAACGTGTTTGACTATCTGAGCGTTATCTCGCCTCTTAAGAACAATACCCATTGAGGTGCGTTTACAATCCTCGGTATCAAATTCATATTTATCACCCGTATATCTTTTCTTAGAGATCAGGATAAATGGCCAGAATGTTTTCTCATATTCTAGATCTTGAGGGTGACAAAGGATATTTTTTGTAATATATTCTCCGGCTTCTTGACCACACTGAATACAATGTTTGAGAGCTTCTTTGCCCACAAGAGTTTTTCCATCTTTAATACGACTGAATTTAACAAAGACCGAATCTGTATCCCCATAAATAACATCGGGCGATGGATATCCTTTCTTAAGTGCCCATTCCGCGACACCGTTTGAAGCGTCATCAATCCTAGATCTTCCAACAGATGTAGTACATGCTGCTAAATTCATCTTAAAGATAGTACTTGTTCTTGCCCCAAGTTGACCATAAACAGAGTTAGCCGTAACTTTGTATGCTAATTGTAGACCGTCCAGAACTTTCTTTTTGAATTCATTTTTTTCTTCTTTCATTAGTTTCTTAGTCGCCGATCTTGCTGTCAAAAGATGATTCAGAACTGAAGGAATAATACCCAGGGGTTCCTCATCACTGACCATACCTTTCTCTTTCATATATTCGGGTTTAAGGAAATAACATTTAGTGGTACCATCTCCTAATTTCTTTTCTATTGTATCACCTTTTCCTGTATTAATATAAATCCAGTTCTGATATTCAACTTCATGATAATTATCCTGACCGATGAGAGGTAAGAGTGAATGATCTTCAATATGAGTTTCGTGTGAAATATTCTTCTCGATAATAGATGAAGGATAAAGTGATGCATAATCTAGAACAGCGACAGGATCATCAAGATAAATACCAGGTTTGGGATCTAGGACAATAGCTCCTTCGAATCCATCTATACCCTTTTCGGCTGCGATAACACTTCTGTTATACCAGTCTTCTAGTTCATATGGTTCTGGTTTTCTCCAATCGGCGTCTTCTTTGATCTGTTCAAATATTTCTTGTTTTGTTTTACCATTCTTATACATCTTAATGTAATCTTTTAGTTGTGGAATTTTCTTAAGATCTGGAATCCTAGTATTTCTTTCATCACACTTCCTAGCTACAACTGATGTAACTTTGACGCCCTGACCTCTAAGAAAGATAAATGATGCTGGAACATAGGATACATTCGCCATACCTAAGTTATTCGGAACAATATCTAGGAGTAAGAGTAAATGAATACATAATTCACAATCCTGAACACAATACTTCGCTACTTCTGCTCTACCCTTAGATCCTTCATATTTATGTTTATCAAAGATCTGTTGTGGTGAAATATCGTCTTTATTCAGACACCATTCTACTTTATGATAATTCGGTAAATCAATTTCTAATTGTTCTGTCAGAGTAATTGTTTTCTTGTCAATTTTACTGATTTCATATTTCTTGCCTTCATTGAATAATTCTTCTCCGATATTGCTATGAGTTCTGAATGAAATAAAATCGTGTTCTTTCAGGTTACCTGTATCGGATACAACAATATCGTGATCATTGATATCTTTAATTTTACCTCTCATGAAATGAGCGGCGACATTATCAAGTTTATAAGATTCAAGGTTATGTCCTTTTTGGACTTCTTTTTGGATATCAAATAAGATTCGTCCATCCATTGTGATATAATTCAATGTGTTATCACCGAAGGCTGCTGAACTAAGTTGTTGTGTTTTAATTTCACATTTCTTACATTTATGATCTTTTGCCCGAAATTCATCTGAATTCATCTTACCGAAATTAAGGAATTCTTTCATGGGACATGCTTTGGCGTGCCACCAGGGAACATTACATTTATCTAAACATGGGAATAATACTTCTGCTCTGTCATATATATATTTGAAGTCAAAACCGAAGATATTATATCCTGTAATAAAATCAGGGTCTTGATCTTTGATAATATTTTTCCAACCAAGGAGTAGTTCTTTTTCTGTTTTACAGCGTTCTACTTTGATATTTTCTATATCATCACAAATTTCTTTATCGTGTAAGTTATCTTGGTTGCCTAGGACAAGGATATGACGGAATGTCTTACCCGTTCCATAATCATAGAAGACTGTACCTATTTGAATAATTGGGTCTCCTTCTACTTTGAGTAAAATCTTTTCACATTCATTATTAATGATATCTTGTAATTGATTAATTTGTGAATCTCTATCTTTGCCCTTGATATCTAGGTCAGTGATATATTCGCTAATATTTGTTTCTTTGATTAGATTAATAATATCATTATAAACTTCTTCTGATGGTTCTTGTTTATCAACGATATGAATTTGGTTCATTGATGCGTTACTCCAGATTGAGGTGGATTTGAAGAATTCACCTGTAAATCCTGATTGAAGTAATCTTTTGATATTATCATACATTTTTTCATTAAAATTGTCTCTCCTAGTTTCTGGTATATTTTTAAGAATTGACTGATAAGAATCAAATGTATCTGTAGATAATTTCTTGAAGTCTTTTGTTGCCTGAGGAAAATCTCCGTGAGAACTATCACACTCAATATCAAAGCTGGCGATACGATATGAACTTAGATCATTTTTTTTAAGAGGTTCAATATCATTAAATGATGTAAAATATTCTAGTTTACAAGAAGGAAATAGGTTAGTTTGTCCTTCTAGTATCTTTATCTTAATCCATCCGGTGGGTTCTATTTTAGTATCATGAATGAATCTGATAACGGGGTGAATGCTTGATTCATAGAGAGTACAATCACAATTAACAGATACTTCTGTCTTTCTCCATTGACTAAGTCTTTCTTGTGCCGAAGATGATAACTTAGACGTATCTTTTTCATTAAGATTGTAGTGTTTTTTGATGGCTCTGATAAGTTTTTTCATTGCGTCATGAGTTTTTAATGAAATTTTTAAGAAATTGAATACATTAATGCTATCATCTTTCATTTTTAGTCCATAGAATTCTTTATGAAAACATCTTTCGATACTTTTGATGAAAGGATAGATTTGATTATGATTAGGATTATCTGCGATTTGTAAGCCACATATTTCTTTGAGTAAAGGTCTTACTTCGTTTTCGTCCCAATTAGTCGGTATTTTGATATAGAAGTAAGGACAATATTTTTTAACATGACAAACAATACGATTATTGTTTTCATCTATACCATAGATGGTTACGAGGAATGATTTGTTATTTTGGTCGTCAGGTATATCATCGCTAATGATATCAACGATCTGAAAAGAAACATAATCCATTTTTAATTTATTGATATGATATATTTTTATATAGTAAATTTATCAAATTTATTATGTAAATCAATCAAATTTTATCAAACAAATAATATCTAAGATAAGTCAGTAATGAAAGAATTAACAGCGTTACTTTTAGGTATGATTGGAATATTCTTTTACATGAATTTTATCAGGAAGAGTTTATATTTAGATAAGATTGAGTCTTCTATTAATGATAAGAAATACTATGTAAGAAATTTACCCGATAAGAAAGATGCTGCTAATAAATTAGCTGAGATAGGGAATTCATTACAATTATTAATAGATAGTTTAAATGAAAAAGATTCCGAAAAGGGTGAATATATTCAACAATTAAAGGAATCATTTAATTCTGATTATATTACTGAGAATATTCCTGGATCTCTTTATGTTGCGTATTCTGTAAATAAAGGCGAAGAATTATCACTATGTATTAGGGAAAAAGATACGGAAGAGTTCATAGATAATAATATTATTATGTTTGTAGCGATTCATGAATTATCTCATATCATGACACCAGAATCGGGACATACTCCTTTATTTTGGGATAATATGAAATATTTGTTAGAAAAGGCTTCTTCAACGGGTATTTATCATCCTCAGGATTATAGTCAGAATCCTGTAAATTATTGTGGGATGGATATAAATTCTACTCCCATGAATATTTAACTGATTCGTTATAAATCAAATATTTTTTATAATCTTATTATAACTTAATGAGTGATCCTTATTTATTATATGATAAATCTAATATTCAGGTAAAGGTATTCCATGTAAAGGAATCTTTACTAGGTAAACCTAATAGGGATGAAATTTTACACAATGAAGGTTATTTATTTGATCCAGAATCGGGACCAATCAACGGTTTTCGTATTATAAAGTCTCGTATTTATTTATCGGATACGAGTGAAATTATTTTACAAAAGATATCTAAATATTGTTGTAATAATTTATCTGGTAAGGATATTTATGCTTGGATCAATCTTTCTCCTGGTAATAAATCATTATTACAGACAAAGCCGATAGGTCTAAATTATTCTGATTTAGAAACAAAAGGAAAGGGTGGTATCCGTAATCCTCATCCTTTTTTGGATGAAAAGATTGATGATAGATTTGTAAATTTAGATGGTTCTGTGAAAAGAAATAGTAAAAATTCTGGCGATTATTATACGATTTATAACAGTTTAGTTGTGGATAATGTATATCATATATATTTTTGTACCATTGAGGATGTTAAAGATCATAGTAAATCTTTTCGCGATGATGAAAGTTTACTTAAGAATGGATATTTGAATAAATATTTTCCTTATCATGACTCGTCGTTTTCTGATAAGATAGATAAGAAGATCGCTCTAATTGATACTCAGAAATCATTACAGACTGATTATTATGAAAATCCGGCTGATGTTCGTCCGATAACTTTAATTTATCAAAATAATCAAAAAAATCTATTATTAGATATTTTTAAAATATTCAGGGATTTTACAGTGAACGACGAGTTTCCTTATCTACGGATTCAGAATGATAATTTTATGGATTCATATGTCAAACTCTATACAGATTTAATCAATACTAAATTTGAGAATGATAGTAAGAAAACCTTAACAAAGGATATATTTAAAAGATGGAATCGTAATATTTATCTTCATGATGGATTTACGAGACCTAAACCGATAAATAAAACCAATTCATTATCATTCATAATCTATGATAATAAATCGACGAATTATATGACATTAGTTTTAACGATTGATGGTTCGGTGAAATTATATTGTGAAAAATTAATGAGATTAGAAAAATTTACAAACAAGATAATAAAACAGTTTATTACGAAAGCAAATCATTTAATTGATAAACTATGTAAAAATACGATTATAACAATCCCCAAGATGATAGATATTCCTTCGAGAATAGATATGTCATTTATTTATGAAATTTCAGATTATCATATGAATACATTAATTAAATTATTTCAATCATTGAACACTGAATTTATAATGATTTCTAATGATGATGATAAAATTCATCTTTTATATCATGGTGATAATTATGAAAATCCCAAATATCTAACTGATTTCATTACTTTATGTAAAAATAAAAGTTTAGATGATAATTCTATTCTGAAATTACTAGAACAGAGATATGGTCTGACAAGGAAACGAGCGAGAGAAAATTATGACGATTGGTTAAGAATTAGTTTAACAAAGTCGTTGAGAATAAGTGAAGAGATACAAAATATATCAGTAATTGTGGAGAAGGTATTAGATCGTATAAAGGTATCTTTATTTAATTTTAAGACGATTGGTCAGATTCATGAATGTATCAATACGATTAATTTCATTATGGGAGTTTATAAAGAGAAAAAGATTAATAAAAAGAAAGATTTTTCTGATGAGATTAATAATTTATTTAAAACGAGTCATAATAAAAATATCGTGACAGATTATCAAGAACCAGTTCTACCAGTTCAATCCGATGGACCCGATGAGTCCGATGGACCCGATGGACCCGATGGGCCTGATGGACCCGATGGGCCTGATGGGCCCGATGGGTCCGTAGACGATGATTCAGATGATGATTCAGATGATGATTCAGATGATGATGAATATGAACAGATGGATGACTGGATGGCTGGGGGAGGTAAACCTGCTATCGTAAGAGAAGAGAAAGATGAATCAAATTATCCAAATTCACGATATCACGTGAAGCGATTAGAGATGAAAGATCCGCGATTAATATCATATAAAACGAGAAAAAGTAAGGATGGTTATGCTTATAAATGTCAGGCTTCTCATGATAAACAGCCGATCTCTCTGACATTATCTGAATTAAAAGAAATTGATCATAAAACGGGTTTTAAGAATGAAGGTAAAAGTTATTCTAAGCCTGTTATGATTAAAGGGGGTGATAGACCCGATATTTATTATATATGTCCAAAGTTCTGGGATCGTAAACATCAGATACCATTAGATCCGAAAGAGAAATATCATCCGATTGAGTTGGATGAGAATGGTGAGAAAAAAGTAGAGTATCGTCAATTTGTGTGGTCTAAAGAAATGAAAGAAGATAACGGTGATCGTTATATTTTGGAAAGAAGTGGTAGACCGGCTAATCGTCCTGATAGTGATTCATATTGGAACAAGGATCTAAAGAAGAGAGATGATATTAATTTTTACAATGTTCAATATATTCATGATGATATTCATCCAGAATTACTACCTCTGCCGTGTTGTGGTAAGAAACCGATTCAGATCACATCAAAAAATATAAGTGTAATTCAGAAAACCAAGGGTAAATCTAACTGGGTAACAGGGACAATCATAGGTGAAATTAATCCCGATGATGAATATTTGATATCAGTGGATGGAAAGGAAGATTATTATCATATGAGTTTGATTAAACAAAATAAAGGGACAAAGGTAAGATTAACAACTGATTTTCCATTAAAGGTGAATACAAATGGTCATGTAAGTGAGATTATAAAGGATATGTTTCATATTAATATTGATGCTCCATTTATAAGAGATAGGTCGGGTGAAAAGAGTAAAATGACTGAGAATGGTTTTTTTAGAAAGGGTGTTATTCAGGATAGTGAAGCTTTCTTGCGTTGTTTAGATATGATTCATTGTTTAAATATTAACAATGATAAAATCAAGAAACGAAATTATTCTGATTTCAAATTAAAAGAATATTTAGTTCGTGATTTGGAGATTTTATCTGATGATGAAATATTCTCAATTGGGACGGGATCCTTTGTTCAATATTTTCGCGAAGAGAAGAAATATTCTTTAAAGAAATATGATAAAGAATTAATCAAGGATGTAAAACAAAATTTCAAGAATTATTTAACAAGTAATGAACCAAAAGATGAAAGATTATTAATTCCGTTATTGATGAAAATCAGTGAAAAAAAGAATAATCTTACTTTTGATGGTATTCGGATTAATATTATAATCTTGTATGAAGAGAATGAAAAGATTAAAATTATTGAACCCTATGGTAAATTAAAAATATTTGAGAATGAAAATTATGCGTTACTTTATAAAAATGGTGATAATTATGAATCTTTGATATATTATTATAATAATTATGCTTATGGTTATTTATGTTATGAAAAAGATTTAAGTGAGATAAAAAAGAATGATGTAATTTATATTCAGAATGAAACAGCTGAAATCACTCAAAAAAT